>Ga0209396_1004740_pt1 | contig 13117 bp, 13 predicted proteins | sample GOMGulsemesocosm_6_FD_184638 | JGI IMG/M metagenome (GOLD analysis project Ga0209396, IMG submission 184638) | Methane-oxidizing microbial communities from mesocosms in the Gulf of Mexico - GOM8C Gulf of Mexico (SPAdes) (version 2) | ecosystem: Environmental > Aquatic > Marine > Cold seeps...
TTGCTTCTGATGTTTGATCCCATCCAACAACTACGAATCCTTTACCACAAGATGGACACATATTATTTTCTAATGCCTTTTCCGCTGTAGCAGTTTGTACATTTTTCGCTCTTTCTTTAGTTGATACCTTTAACTCCTCTTTTTTATTTTCAATAAACGCCTTTATTTTATTTATGGCAAATATTCCTAAAAGAATACAAAGTACAATTCCAACAGTATATCTAATATACCCACCATAAGACGGTAAATAAGGAACTAAACCAATAAAAAATGCATAAAATGAAAATAAAATAAACCCCAAGAACAAAGGCCAGTACTTATGTTTTCTATACCTAACCAAAAAGAAAATCCCTAATAATAAAATTGGTAATACAATTACTAATCTTATCAAAAACACCTTCATTTTATAAGCTTTAACATCAATTTCTCTTAATTGATATGCTTTATCAGTTTCGTTCTGAATGTCGTTGTAAACACCATCTATCTCATTGTTAAATCCATTTATCACTAACTGAACACTATCCAATTTAGTTTTCCAACCTTGCCCAATTGCTCTATACTCATCTAATTCATTGGCTCTTTTAATTACTTCATTATCCTTTGAAGGAGACCCAATTACCTTTCTAGTTTTTAGCCAAGTTTCAAATGATTGTTTTGCGTTATAGTAATTTTCATCTGCAGCTCTATTAGCTGAATTAAGAGTAGCTATCTTGGTATTATTAGTTTCAATTTTCACATTAAAAATAGTAATCAACGAATCATTAGTCTTTATTACAGCATGATTCTTATAATCTTCAACGTCTGGATAATCCCTCCAATCATCAACATCTCCAATAACTTTACTTGATAGTAAAATCAAAAAACCACATAAAGCTGTGGAAATTATAATGTTTACGAACTTTGATGTTTTCTCTAATTTCTTATTATTGAATTCCATAATTAATAGTTTTAAATGCAACACCACTTTTTAAAATGATGCTGCAATATAGTTAATCTTAACCTTTTTTATTAAATAGTTTGACATCTCTTGTGTTTTTTTGAACTGCGATTGCCGAAAACAAAGCCAATGTAAACGACATACCATAGAATCCTTTTTCACTTAACGCCAAATCTGCGTTTCGTAAACCAATAATCAATAACACGATTGATGTAATAGTTGTAAACCAACTCAATCCATAATACATGTCAGTAACCTCAATACCTTCCGCTTTGTCACGCACACATTTTTGAACTGAAATTACTGAAAACAAACCAAAAAGTATAATTGTAAAATAATACCCTTTTTCATTCAATAACATATCTGCATTCCATAGCCCTATACAATATGAAATTAACCCAAGACCTACTGACACCAATGATGCACCAATGAAAGCAGGCGTTGGTTTTAATGCCCTATTAATTGTATTTCGTATCTCAGGTGGTTGTACACTTTGCTCTTTCTTTATTTCGACATTCATAATATTTGTTTTTTGTTTCCACAAAGGTGCGGTGATTGTCAAAAACATAAAATGTAAAAATTAAGTTTTTATTACTATATTAACAGACCCAATAAACACAAAAGACCTAATAACTAAAAGATTATAGAATAATTAAATTACTATATAATGAGTAAAATAAAAGATATTCTCCCCATTTTATCAAAGGAAAACAGACGGAAATTCATTCTACATTTAGATAAATTGAATAAAATTAAAAATCCAAAAAACATTAAATTATTCAAATTATTAACTGAAAACAAAGAGAATGAATTAAAACTAGAAATTGGAAGCAATGCTTATAACGTCTTAAATAAAAGGCTAACTGATTCATTTTTAGATTTTACAGCAAATATCATTTTAGAGGATGAAGCATCTAAAGAAATTAAGATAATGAAGTATCTATTTTTAGCAAGAAAGTTACTTATACATTCAAAACATAAAATTGCTTTTAAACTAATACATTCTATAGAGAAAGAAGCCATTAAATTAGATGATTCCGTTTTGTTAAATGAAATTTACCATACACTAATCCAGTATTCGCATTTAGAATTTGCACCAGAACAAGATCAAATATTTAAAAAATTCAAATTAAATCAACTTAGTTTGTTAAAGACAGAACAGTTAAACATGGCTTACGCTGTTATTAGAAAAGCATATAACTTAAATGAGTCTGGACTCAACAGCATTGATTTAAACACTTTAGTTCAAAGTACATTTAAAAAATATGAGATTGAAATTCATGAATCATTAAATTATAAATCATTATATCAATTAGCTGAAATACTCGATTTAAACAGCTCTAATCACAAAAATTATCATAAAATAGATTTATTTTTTGTTGAAAAATTAGAAATGTTAACTGCAGTTAAAAACATAACAACTAAACACCATATTTATCATATTGATTTACTTTATAGCATAGCTAACATCTATTTTAGACAACGAAAATTTGAACAGAGTTTATTGTTTTTGGGAAAAATGCATAATGAACTAACACGTTTCGATAAACAGTATTACGAATCGAGATTAATAAAACATAATACATTATTAGCTTTGGTTTATAATTATAGTGGAAATCATTTGAAAGCATTCACAATTCTAAACCAATTAAATTCGATATTCGATTATAATCAAAAAGACCTTCCTTTACCTATTCTAGTTCTGGTAATGATTCATTTTCAACAGAAGCAATTTACTGAAGCAAATAAACTACTTATAAAATTAAATCAAACAGATAATTGGTATATAAAACATGTTGGACTTGAATGGTTACTAAATAAGAAATATATTGAAATATTATTACATATCGAAATGGGAAACATTGATTTTGTTGACTCTAGAATACAAAGTCTCACAAAAAAATATTCTGATTATTTAAAATCCATGAAAGACTTTCAAGTCTTACCTTTTTTAAAGTTAGTAAAACAATATTACAATACGCCACATATTATAAACACAACAGACTTTAAAGCAACTGTTGAACACTCTTTACAATGGAAAACAAATCATGAAGAAGATGTATTTTTAATTAGTTTTTATGCTTGGCTAAAATCAAAAATGGAAAACAAACCGCTTTACGAAACAACATTGGATATTATCAATGGAAAAAACTTATAGCCAACACACAATAATCTGTTATTAAATAATTCAAAAAGTTAAAGTTATTCAAGATTTCTATTGTAATTTTACAAACCACCAAAAGTGTAAAAATGAAACAAGACAAAGCATTAGAATTACTGAAATCTGGAAGAAACATATTCTTAACAGGATCTGCTGGAACTGGTAAAACTTATGTGTTAAATCAATTCATACAGCATTTAAAGGACGCTAAAATTGAAGTAGCTATAACAGCTTCAACAGGTATTGCTGCCACTCATATAAAAGGCATGACTATTCATTCTTGGACAGGTATGGGGATTAAACAAACCATGGGCGGAAAGGAAATTGATACGATAAAACGAAATAAACGTTTAAAAGATCAATTAAATAAGGCTAAAGTTTTAATTATTGACGAAATATCAATGCTTCATCAGGATCAGTTAAATACTATACATGATGTTTTAAGTTATGTACGAGATGACAGTAGAGCTTTTGGAGGTATGCAAGTTGTATTATGTGGTGATTTCTTTCAGCTCCCTCCTATAGACAAGTTTAACAGACCAAGTAAAGATAAATTTGCATTCATGTCATCTGCATGGGTATTTGCTGGGTTTAATGTTTGCTATCTAACAGAACAATACCGACAGTCAAATAATGAATTAACCGGTATTTTAGATGAAATTAGAGCGGCTTCAATCACTCAAAGATCAATTGACTTATTGAAATCAGTTAGTAATACTACGTTTAAAAGTGGAATTGAACCAACAAAACTTTACACTCACAACTTAGATGTTGATAAAATAAATAATTTAGAATTAGAAAAACTGGAAGGAAAGTCACGATTTTTTAAAGCTAAAACTTCAGGGGATAAAAAAGTGATAACTACTTTGGAAAAACAAGTTTTAACGCCTAAAGAAATGCAGCTTAAAATTGGCGCTAAGGTTATGTTTATTAAAAATAATCCTGAAAAAGAGTTTATAAATGGAACTTTGGGTGAGGTTGTACGTTATTCAAAACTGGGATTTCCTGTTGTAAAAACATTAGATAATATTGAAATTACAGCGAGTACTGAGGAATGGACTGTTGATAATGAAGTTGGAACAATAATAGCCTCATTCAAACAAATACCTTTACGCTTAGCTTGGGCTATCACGGTTCACAAAAGTCAGGGTATGACTTTAGATGCTGCTGAATTAGATTTGAGTAAAACGTTTGAAAAAGGCCAAGGCTACGTAGCACTCTCTAGGTTAAAAGATATAAAAAGATTAAGACTCTTGGGTTTTAATCAAACTGCATTAGAAGTTGACAACTTAGCTTTAAGAGCAGATAAACGTTTTCAAGAATTATCCTTAGAATTAGACGAAAACACAACTACCAAAGAATTAAAGGAAGAGAAAAAAACTTACATTAAATCTGTAGGAGGAAGGAACTTGACGAAAATTAAGAATTAAAATTAATCGTAATACGTTTTACTTGAGTCAACAACCGAATTATTAATACCATCCAATTCATCTTGCGTTAAATGTCTCCATTCACCAACTCGTAAATCACCTAATTCAACATCCATAATTCTAATACGTTTCAATTTGATTACTCTGTAATCTAAAAATTCACACATTCTACGAATTTGACGGTTTAAGCCTTGAGTTAAAGTAATTTTGAACTTATAACTACTCATTTCTTTAACCTCACACTTTTTAGTAACCGTATCCAAAATTGGAATCCCATTACTCATTTTATTCAGAAATTCAGAAGTAATTCGTCTATCAACAGTCACAACATATTCTTTATCGTGATTGTTTCTGGCTCTTAATATTTTGTTTACAATATCGCCATCATTCGTTAAAAAGATTAGGCCTTCACTTGGCTTATCCAATCTACCAATTGGGAAAATACGTGTGGGATAGTTGATGTAATCTACAATGTTATCTGGTTCAACTTCATTATCAGTCGTACAAACAATACCAATAGGTTTATTTAAGGCAATGTATACCTTTTTTATATTTTGATTTTGAACAATCTTTCCATCAACTCTAATTTCATCTTCTTCAGAAACTTTTGTTCCCATTTCTGGAATAGAGCCATTAATTTCAATTCTTCCTTCATCAATCATTCTATCTGCCGCACGGCGAGAGCAAAATCCAATTTCACTTAAATATTTATTGATTCTAGTTACTTTCTTTTCTTCCATAATGAATTGATTGACTACAAAGGTAATTACCTTTGAGGTAATACTCAAATAATAAGTACTTATTTACAAATATCTTTCTTTTATTACATTTAAATGATGAATAGAATGCCCTGAAATAATCCAACCTATAATTCTTGGAGACAAAACAGTACCCTCTCCTACTTGATTGTCAAAACTATTAACATTTAATGATTTAAAAAATGAAATAGTCCCTTGTCTAACGACTTTATAATCATTTACAATATCTTCAAATTTTAAAGTATTAGAATAATCATTAGAAGCATATAAATCATCATCAAAACGGACAACTACAGTATTCCTATCTCTAGCAATAGACAGCGCTCTTGCTACAAACAAACGTTCCACATCAATAACATGCTGAATTACTTGCTTGATAGTCCATTTACCTTCAGCATACTTATAGTTTGATTTCTCCTCATCTATAGTTGACAACTCGTTTACAAATTGATCATAGGACAAGTTTAAGCTCTGAATCAGTTCAGTTCCTTCTGCTAGATTTATATATTTAGTATAGTATACTGATGCTTTTAAATCAACTGGTTTTTTCATACTTATTTGATTAAATCCTTAATAAACTGAACCTTTTCTTCCATTGGTAAAAAAGTATTAACCCAATTAATATGATAACCTTGTTTCTCCATTCGTCTAAACCAAGTCATTTGACGCTTTGAAAACTGATGTATAGCAATATTCAAGCCTTCAAACAATTCCTTTTTAGAAATTTCGTCTTTTAAATATTTACAAATCCACTTATATTCCAATCCATAATAAGACAAGTCTTCATGACTTAAACCAGACTCAATCAACGTTTCAACTTCTTCAATTAATCCATTATTTAATCTTACAGAAAGTCTATTCGTAATTTTTTCTCGTCTTGAATCTCTATCAATATCAACACCTACAATGGTGTGTTCAAATTCTGGATACACAGCTTCTTTCCACTCCGGATGTTTCGAAATATAATCTGCTATTTCTAAAGACCGAATAATTCGTTTATCTGTTGAAAAATCTAATTTCGATTTTAATTTATCTGAAATTAAGTTCCATCTACTCAATAACTCTTCAGTACTTAAATGTCTTGTTTCATTTCTAATTTCATCCGAACTCGAAATCCCTAAAAAAGTATTCCCACTCAACGCAGTTTCCAAATACAGCCCACTTCCTCCACAGAGAATGGCTTGATGTGAATTAGCTTCAATTTTTTTATAGGCGTCTAAAAAGTCCGTTTGATACTCGTAAATATTATATTTATAACCAGCAGGCTTAATATCAATTAAATGATACGGAATCTGTTTACCATCAATGGTATACTCTTCAATATCCTTGCCTGTTCCAATATCCATCCCAGTATAAACCTGACGTGAATCTGCAGATATTATTTCACCATTAATATCTAACGCTAAAGCACACGCTAAATTTGTTTTACCTGATGCCGTTGGACCTAATATTGTAATTAGTTTATTCATGTTTTTGGATATTCAAATCCATAATATTCACACTGTAATTAATTGCTTTATTTTTTAGATAGAACAGAAGCTACATCTTTTAAAATATCATAAGCTGTTTCAGCCATTTTGTTTATTTTATCATCTAAACAAGGATTGATTTCAACAAATTCAATACATTTCACCTTATCCCAATTTGCAAAATCGGTCATAAAGAAGTTAGCTTCTTCCGCATTTAAACCATCCTCAACAGGTGTTCCTGTTCCTTTTGAAACTAAAATACAATCCATTGAATCTACATCAAAAGAAATATAAATAATATCACAATCCTTTAGTCTTCCTTTAATTTCTTCAGCAACTACCTCTTTAGATTTTGCTCTAATTTCATCAACAGAGTAATTTTTAATCCCATGTTTTACTAAATAATCATCCTCAGGCTTTTCAGTATCCCTAACTGATATATATACTAAATCTTCAACATTAGCTTTTGGCGAAATACCACCCGTATTTTTCAATTTTTCCCACAAAGAGAAGGTTTCAGGATTTAATTCATTAATTTGAGAATCTAAATTATCTTCATTTAATGCAGTTGCTAAAGGCATTCCATGTAAATTTCCACTTGGTGTTGTATAAGGTGTATGAATATCTGCATGTGCATCAATCCAAACTATTCCTAGTCTTTTATTAGGATATGCCTTTTTAATACCTGCAATAGTACCACCAGCACATGCATGATCACCAGAAAGCACTAATGGGAAATTGTTATCAGCCAAGACGTTTGAAACAATTTCGCACGTATTATCATACACATTAACGAGACCATCAATTCTTTTTGCAAAATTATATTTAGTAGGAAAATCAAGTAGTCTGTTTTCAGTTGGAACTTCAATATTTTCATATTGTCCAAAAAAGCCATCTTGAGCCGTTTGAGATACAACTTTCATTGCACCTATCCCTAAACTTGAACCACGCGTCCCAGCAGCAATTTCAGATTGATTTTCAATAATTTTTATCATAAATACAAATTTAACATTTTCTTTAAAATAGGTAGTAACCTAAATCAATTCAATTTGCTTTTACATTCATTATATTTTAATAATCATTAAGTCAATAGAATCTAATGATATATAACTATTTAATGATATATTTGTTTAAAACAAGGTAACGTATGAGATTATCCATTTTTCTATTTATTTTTTTAAGCCTATCACTTTCTAGCTGTACTGATAGTAAAATTAATTCTGGTGAAATAGAATATGAAATCTCATACCCTTATAATGACCTTAGTAAAATAATGGAAATGATGTTACCAAAAACAATGACTGTTGTTTTTAAAGATGACAAAATGTTAACAACTATAAAAAAAGGAAACTGGTTTACAACTAAAGTTATTTCAAATGAAAGTACTAAAGAATTAGAAATGCGATTAAATATGGGAAGCGACATATATAATACATACTTAAAAAAGGATGATATAACTTCTTTATTAAATTCTCAACCTAACTATAATTTTTCAAAACCATACAAAGGTCCTAACCTTATAGATTGTTCATCCAGCTATTATGATGTTAATAACCCTTCAGATAGTACTGAAAATTTTGCCAGTGCATTTACAACTGATTTTTCAATTCAAAACGCAAGTTGGTTTTCTTCATATAATAAAATTGAAGGTATGCCATTGGAATATTTAGTTAAGAGATATGGTTTAGTTCTGAAAATAAAGGCAATAAAGTTAATTAAACGTGATGTTAAGGACTCAGAGTTTGAACCAAAATTCAAATATAAGGAGTTACCTTATGAGCAGTACAACAAAAAAGTACAGAACTTATTAGAAATTTTCTAAAAAAATATTATTCTCACTACTACTAGTCCAACATTTTTAAATACAGGTACTCATCAAACCATTCACCATTATACTGATGCCATTTTGGCTTCATACAAAGTCTAGTAAATTTATTCTTTTCAAATAATTTTATGGATTTAACATTATCTGTTAAAATATTACAAAATATATTCTTTACACCAAGTATTTCTTTACAATACTCCTCAACTAATTGAATAGATTGATTAGCTAAACCTTTGTTTCTATATTTTTCATCTATTAATATTCCAACACCTACTCTCCTATGCTCAGGTTCAAAATCGAATAAATCAATGTTTCCTATTGTTTCATTTGATTTTGTAAGACAGATAATTAATCTTAATTGTGAGTGAATAAAAATATCTTGACTCAAATTCACAAACTCTTCAATTTGAGCTCTTGAATATGGCCTTAACGTACTAGATATCTTCCAATTATCTGGATTATTCTCCCAGGCCATCATTACCGAAACATCATCAGTAATTAGTGTCCTAAAATATATTTCATCTCCCCTATACATTAATGTCTCCTTTAAAAACAAATTCTGCAGGTCCTTCCAACCAAATTCTTGTAAATGAATCATTCACCCCCTTTACAAAACTAACTTTTAACTTCCCTCCGACAGCATCAATATTAATGGTATCACTTTCAATATTATTAAGCACAGCATATGACAATGCACAGGCAGTTACACCAGTACCGCAGGCTAAAGTTTCATTCTCAACTCCTCTTTCGTAAGTTCTTACCTTAATATGATTTTCACTTAACACTTCAACAGCATTAACATTAGTTCCTTTTTCTTTATATTTTGTTGAATATCTAATTTTTTGACCATATTCAATCATATTTAAATCTTGAATTGAATCAAAATATGACACATAATGAGGTGATCCTGTTTCTGCAAAATAATCTAAATTGATTTTTTCCACCTTATCGACATTTTTCATCTCAACATTAATTGAACTTTTTTTCACTTCAGCAAAATGAATTCCATCATTAGCTAAAAAAGAAGTTTTACTTCCACTAAATACGCCATTATCCAGAGCAAATTGAACACCACACCTACTCCCGTTACCGCAAAAACTACGACTTCCATCTGGATTCAGAAAATCAACTAAAAAATTTGCTTCATCCGTATTTTCAATAAAAATTAATCCATCAGATCCAACACCAAATTTCCTGTCGCATAATTTTATTGCTAACTCTTCCTTTTTGTCAGTAATACTGTTTGTTCTGTTATCAATAATGACAAAATCATTACCTGCTCCTTGGTATTTATGGAAATTAACTATCATTTGATTGGATTAAAGGTTTGCACAAACTGACTAAACTCTTCAGTTTCAAACAATTCATATGTGATTGAATGGAATATTAAATAATAAGACTCATTTCTTTTATAAATTTGATAATCTAACTGAGGACTAAGTCCATAAATAATCAACTTAGATTTTGACAACTTATATCCAGAAAAGTTTATAGGGGATTCCCAAAATTCAACATTAATATACTTATTATCAATATCATTAATATCTATTGCTGACTTTAACAATGAATCAGAATCATCTACATTACTCAACACGTGAATGACTGGTAAATTAATCAGTTTCAGACGAACATCAGCTACTATACTTAAATTTTCATCAGTAACAGAATCTTTTACTTCTTGTACATTAATTTTTAACGTATCTGTTACTATCACTTTTTTTTGATCTAAACTGTCTACAGCTAAGGTATCTGTTTCAGATTTTAAAACAGTCTTTTTTTCAACTTCAACAATCCTTGTTTTTATAATCGTATCATAAACTATTGTAGAAACAGAAGGAATAGAGTCCGTAATAAAATGTTCACCTTTACTAACTTTACCCGAATTAACACCTACAGCATAACCAATGGCTAAACCAACACCTAACAAACATAAAGGGATTAATATCTTCATTTTCAATTATTAGAACAAATGTATCAAAAATTACATTTTTAATGAACATAAATCGATATTTTTGTAAAATGAATATTATATATAAGTTTAGCATAGGGATATGGGATATGTTTTTAGAAATGTCTCCCTATTTATTACTAGGTTTTGCCTTTGCAGGTATTCTACATGTATTAATTCCAAAAGAAACTGTTACCAAACAAATTGGCAAAAAAAATGTTTGGTCTATATTAAAGGCTACCCTACTTGGTGTACCATTACCATTATGTTCGTGTGGGGTAATTCCAACAGGTGTTTCTTTTTATAAAAATGGGGCAAGTAAAGGAGCCACTAATGCATTTTTAATTTCAACTCCTCAAACAGGAGTTGATTCAATTCTTATTACGTCCTCATTAATGAATTGGCCTTGGGCAATCATGCGACCAATCGTGGCCTTAATAACAGGTGTATTTGGTGGATTGCTAACAGACAAAATGGACACAGCCACTAACAGTATAGAAATTGACGAATGTTCAAGTTGTGAAATCAAACCAAAACGACATTGGTTAATTGAAATTGTTGATTATGCCTTTTTTGAATTCCTGCCAGACATCTCAAGACAATTAATATTAGGAATATTAATTGCAGTAGCCATTACTATATTTATTCCACCAACAGTTTTTTCTGACTATTTGACTAATCCATTTTTAAATATGTTACTAATTTTAGTCGCTTCCATTCCATTATATGTTTGCGCTACTGGCTCTGTTCCAATTGCATCATCCCTTTTACTTTTAGGTGTTTCACCAGGCGCAGTATTAGTATTTTTGATGGCCGGACCTGCTACAAATGCGGCTACCATTTCAGTTTTATGGAAATCATTAGGCAAAAAATCAACCCTAGCCTATTTGATATCAATTATTAGTGGTGCTTTATTTTTTGGTTTACTAATAGATTATGTACTGCCTACAACTTGGTTTACAATTTCTCAATCAACTTTCACTCACATTCATGGAGGACCTTCTTGGATAGCCATTAGTAGTGCTATACTATTAATAGGCTTAATTACTATAGTAGAAATTAAAAAACAATTACCAAAAACACAAATTATAATGGAAAATAGTAAAACATATACAGTAAATGGAATGACGTGTAATCACTGCAAAAATTCTGTCGAATCAAATTTAGTTAAAGCAACAAACATTGATGAAGTAACTGTTGACTTAGAAGCTAAATCAGTTACTGTAAAGGGAAGTGCAACTTCAGCTGAAGTTAAGGCATTAGTTAATGGATTGGGTTATGAATTTATTTCTTAATAGCAGTAAATAAAAACTATTTGAAACAACATTCAAAGACAAATTAGTACCCTATCAAATTATCTACACTGAGTTCTTAGTTGAAAAAACTAAAGCATAAAAAAAGCCTACTAATACAGTAGGCTTTTTAAAATTTTATCAAAATATTATAAAGCTTCTAACTGCGCTTTAATTTCTTTAAACTTAGCAATGTTACCTAATTTGTAATACACTTGCTTTAAAGATGTTAAAATCTCTTTATTATTAGGTGTTAATTCATTTGCCTTTTCTAAATATGGTAATGAATTAGTAAAATTTTCTTTCATTGAGGTTCTAAATGCATCAGAAAAGTTTGGATCAATTTCAATTACTTTTTTGTACGCTTTTTCAGCATCTTCATATCTTTCTAAGTTTTCATAAACTGTTGCAACCGCATAGTTTAAATCTCTACTTTCAGGATCTAATGCAATAGCATCAGTTAACACTTTTTCAGCTTCTACTTTTTTATCTTGACCTAAGTAAATGTTAATTAAAGACACCATGATATCTTTATTACCAGGATGCTTAACCACTTGCTCTTTTAACATTACTTCCGCCTCTGATTTTTTATCTAACTGAATGTAAGCTTCTGTTAAATAAGAAATACTTGAACCTGTTTTGTAATTAATTTCAACACATTTTTTAAACGACTCTTCAACCACTTCCCACTTTTCAATGTTAAAAGCAGCTAATCCTGTATTAAAATAAGAAGCAGAATCAGTTTCTCCTAAAATATCAGCAAATGTAGAAGACATTGAAAATCCACCAATAGCTTCTTCATACTTTTTGTCTTGAAACATTTGAATCCCTACATTATACCCTTGATATCTGAATTTATTACAATAATCTTTAACATCATCACCATAACGGTCTTTTTTATCATTTGTCTTAACAGCCTTTAATGCATTAACACCTTCTTCTGCTAATTTTTCTGCATCCATAGCCATTACTGTTTCATTCTTAGCCATTGTTCCAATAGCTCCAACTTCCAAGTAAATTTTACCTTTATACATTAGTGTTTTAGGGTCCGTTTTAGTATCTTCATGAGCAGCAGCTAAATCAATATATGCTTTTGCTTCTAATAATGCAGCTGATGCATTTTCAAATTTACCTTGCACTAATGATTTTTGCGCATCTTGATAAGACATTGCCGCGTTGGTTGTGTTCTTTTTTTGAGCAAAAGTTAAAGTTGTACTTAATACTAAAGCTCCTAAAATAATTTTTTTCATGTTTTCTTTTATGTTATTATTTACTTGATGTTAAATTCTGAAAAATT
>Ga0209396_1004742_pt1 | contig 13108 bp, 10 predicted proteins | sample GOMGulsemesocosm_6_FD_184638 | JGI IMG/M metagenome (GOLD analysis project Ga0209396, IMG submission 184638) | Methane-oxidizing microbial communities from mesocosms in the Gulf of Mexico - GOM8C Gulf of Mexico (SPAdes) (version 2) | ecosystem: Environmental > Aquatic > Marine > Cold seeps...
AAATAAGTGACTCTAACGGTTTTAAGTAACCAATATGAGCAAGGGTGTTATTTTCATTTTTTGATTTAGTTTGTCGCTTCGGACTATCGTACATAATGATAGGTTCAAAACGAACTTCCCTTTGAGTTTTGTTCTCTAATTCAACACTCAAAAAAATCCATTTTGTTAGATCCCAATATCCACCATCGGCTGTAAAAACAATGCTGCCTTTTTTCCCTGATTGAACATTTATTTCGATTCCTTGAGCACTTTGCTTACTAGCCAAATTATCAGTTTGATACGATGTTGTAGATATTGAATTCAAATTAACGATGGTGGATGTTAATTCTTCTTGTGCGACACAAGTATTAGCAATGATTAGTACGATCAGTAAAAATAGATTTTTCATTATTATCTCAATAAAGTCACTTTATAAATAACTCATTTCAGTGTTCAAAAGTTTAGTTCTATTTCAGGACGAACAACCAATTCATGAATATGGCAATTTGTTGCAGTAAAAAGCATCGAAAGCGCAGCTTCTGCTATATCTTCTGCTTGCAAATATTCTTGTTTATCGGCTGCTCTAAAGTCAGTATTAACTCCGCCAGGATAAAGCGACAGCACCTTAATTCCACTACCATGTAGCTCTTTCCTCAATACTTTGGTGTGCATATCAAGTGCAGCTTTGCTGGCGGAATATTGCGAAGTCCCTGGATTGGCGAATAAACAGGTAGTCGAGAGAATATTCAGTATGGTGCCTGAGGATTTTTCACGCATATTGGGTAACACTGCATTGGTTAACCTCAATGGCGCGAGGTAATTGATTTCCAGCATATGTTGTAACTGTTGCCAGTCTGGCTCACTTGCCGGTGCTCTGGAAGAGTTCAATCCAGCGCAATTAATGAGAATATCTACTTCGCCTAACTGATTTTGTGCATGAGTGACAAATTTCGCTAATTTTTCGTCTTCGGATAAACAAAAGTTTTCTGAGTATATTTTTACACGACTATCGAGTTGCTCAAGAGTATGATTCAGTTTATTTTGTTGACGTCCACACAAACTTAAATTATGACCTTGAAGAGATAGTTTGATAGCAAGCTGTTGACCTATCCCTGAAGATGCCCCCGTTAACAGAATGTGTTTTGTCATAAATATTTTTCCTAATGCTTTTCTATACTTGGTAGTAAAAACTGATGAATACCTGCAGATAATATCGTGCCCGCAAATGAATGCCCTGAGAAAGTTCTAGAATCCAGTTCAACCTTAACCCCTTTTGGAATGGTCAGTTTAAGGTTGTTTTGTTCATTTTTGACAAACCAATTAACGTTTAACTCACCATGAGGTGTAGGGATTGTTGCTGATAGATCGGTAATTGAATGCTGACGATTAAACAGTTTTACTTTTCTCATACCGGGTTCAATCGGTTTAACACCCACAAGGTATTCAGCAAATAATGCCGGAGCAAAAGCACTTTCAGTTTGAGCATCAGAGCGAGTTCTACCGTTATTGACAAATTTACCTGAACGGCCTGTACCATTTAACCACCATTCTTCCCATAAAGTACCGTTATGCTGTGGCTCTAACATATGCGAAAAACGCTTATTTAATAATGCGAAAGATTCATCAATAAAGCCATAGTTAGCAATGCCTTTATGTAAGTAATACGACATGGCAGGCGTAACAACCGCCATGTTATTCGCACGAGTGATAAAGTTATTGTTATCATCTTTTAATAACTGCTTAATGACGCGGTTAGCTTGTTCTTCGCTCGCGATATTTAATGCTAAAGCCATAGCATTACCATGTTCGCTGAATTTGCTCGACTGCTCCCCTTGTCCTAACTTGTCAGAGATAAGTGCATCAACAAACAAGCCCTTTTTCGAATGCCAGAACTTAGTTTTAATCGCCTTCCTGATAGATTGACTTTGTTGACGATATTTTTTGCTGCCTTTAATGTCGAGCCATTCTAATAGTTGAGCATAATTTTCCAATGCATGTAGATAATGACCATTTAAGTTTAAATTAGCCCCGCGTCGATCGTTCTTTGCATGATCTAACCAATATGCAAAAGGAGGTTCATCTAACAAACCATCTTCATTGGTATAATTGGCAAGTAAAGCTAATAACTTGTCCGCAGTAGGCAATAAACTCCGTACGGTTTTTTCGTCACCTGTATACAATAAATAATGGTGTAAACTACTTAACCAAAATAGATTTGAATCTAAAATCACCATAAAATCATTATTCATTTGAGGGGCGTAAGCTGGCATTAAACCATTTGCGTATTGCTCTTGCGCAACTTGCATCAAATAACGTTTTTGTAAATAAGGGTCTGCAAATAAATAATAGTTACCAAGTGCTGCATAAAATCCCGTTTGTGAATACTGACGGCGTTCACGGTAATTATCAGTGAAGGCATCGGTGGTCGCGGCTTTAATCGTTTTTTCTGTCGCTTGCATGTATTTATTAATCCAAGGCGATACTTGAGAGGATATATTTCCTTTTAGCTCAAACGGATAACTTATCTCATGTATGCCAAAATCATTAATTGTTATTGCTTGTTTTTCACTTGAAACTAAAATCCCCAAATAGCGTGCAGGTTTAAAATAAGTCGCTTTCCATTCGTCTTTAGCTCCTGATAAATACACTTGGTCAATGAGGTTACTGTCTATCGTATGATAGCCAAATTCATTATCAAGCATAAAAGGTTTACTGATCACTTCTACTTTACTGCCTTTTTCCCCCTGAATATTAAAATAAGGCATGCCATTTCTAACTTGTCCAAAATCGAAAACCAGCAACCAAACTTCTGATGATTTTGGTAACGTTATACCTCCTCCTTTATGCCAGTTACTTATCTGTGATTCTATTAACGGGTCTATATTATTACTTAATTCAATCTTAGGAATTCTGTTTATTTGTTTTGGGAATGAGTCGTCAGTAAGTAAATAGTCAACAATCTGATCAGCAAAGATGAGGCGTTTGGCTTTAATTTTATTTTCATTCACCTTCGGAATATTACGAGCTACTAATTGCGTCCAAGGTGGTGTGAAAGAAGATGCTCTTTCATTTTTTTGAGGTCTCGGCCAACCAATATTACGCATTAACACTCGTGCCCGAGACCAGTGTTCATCATCAAATTCAATTTGCTGCCATTTTTTTAACGATTTATTCATGTCGACAAAATCATTAACTTGCTGATGAAAACGACTCATTTTAATTTCATTTTTACTCCAACTTTCATCTGCATGGGTTAACCAATTTTCATCAGAAATTATTGTCGTAACTTCACCGTCAGCTTTTAACGTTAATTGTGCCAAAACCCCTGCCCTACTTTGGTGCTGATAGCTAGAAATTTGGTCTTTAAAGTGAACCTTGATAGCAATAACATTTTTTCCTGCAGTTAATAAGTGTTCAAGTTGCCATGTATCATAAGATTGATGATGAGGAGCACTTCTTGCTGGACCACGAGCGATATAAGTGCCGTTAACATATAGTTGATATAGACTTGAAGCACTTATCATTAACGTAGCATTGTGAGGTTTTTCATTGATTTCGAAGCTTCGTCTAAATAGCTGCATCGAGTTATCGTCCTTTCCCCAAAGCCATTTAGCTTGCCACTTTAGGGGAGGGTTATTAATGTTTTTTGCATTTGTACTCCCAATAAATAGCTTTTCATTAGCGTTACCAACTCCGCAAATGGATATTAAGAATAAATAACAAAGAACTTTCAAATAACCACTCATCAAAAACCTCATAAAAATATTTACTATTGCATCTCAAAACAGATTTATATAGAGTAACATTAAATTAATGGGAACGTTAACCCTGAATTGAAAGAATGTAAAACCAAGTAAGCAAATATCTCTTTATATATAAATTAAGCTTAACAATAAAAGAGGAATTACTATGTATACACATCTAGTCATGTGGCGTTTAAAAGAACACGTTAATGGAATGAACAAAGAGCAACTAGCTAAAAATGTAAAAGAAAAGCTTGATTCACTGCCTGATATCATCAAAGAAATTACTCATTTTGAAGTGGGTATTAACATTGGAAATTATGGTGCATCATTTTTTGATATTGGTTTAATTTCAACTTTTGTCAACGAGTCAGACTTCAAAGCCTACTGTGTTTACCCTGAGCACGACAAGATAGTCGCTTATATTCAATCAGTCACTGATGATGAACAAATTGTCGATTTCTAACTGAACCATAAGCTAAAAAAAGCTAATAACAATAATAAGAACAGTAGGATAAAACATATGATTGACATGATATTCCCTCTATTACTGGTACTACTTGCTAGCGTATTCCAAGGTACTTTTGGTTTAGGCATGAAATACACTAAGCCACTCGCTTGGGAAGCTTGGTGGCTTGTTCACACAACTATCGCAATGATTATATTCCCTTTAATTTGGGCATTATTGGTAGTTCCTGATTTATTTTCTGTTATTGCCTCAGCACCTATTGAGTCTATTAAAGAAGGCGCTTTATATGGCTTTTTATGGGGCATAGGCGGCATCATGTTTGGCGTTTGTGTTTCCTATATTGGTGTCGCATTGACTATGGGCATAGTTATGGGATTAGCCGCATTAATGGGCTCGTTAATTCCATTGTTATTACTTGAAAACTTTTCTGAGAACCCAGCCTTACCCTTTATTTTAGTCGGAATGGCGTTAATGCTGGTAGCTGTTGCTATCGTTGCTAAAGCTGGTATCGGCAGAGATAAAGTACTCGCAGAGTCAGGTAAAGAAATTGCCGGAATTCAAACTGGTGCGGCCTTCAAAAAGGGTCTAATGATAGCAATAGCCTGTGGTATTTTATCATCACTGTTAAATGTAGGCTTTTCAGCGACAGAAGCAATTGGTGCCGCAGCAGAAGAAGCTGGCACTATTACCCGAAACACCGCACTTGCTCGTTGGGTAGTTGTTTTGATTGGCGCTTATACAATGAATGCTGGTTTCGCTATTTTCTTATTGTTCAAAAATAATTCTTGGGGGTCTTTTACGGTAGCCAACTCATCCAAAGCCTATAAATGGGCTATTATCGCTGGCTTGTTATGGTTTGCCGCTTTAGGTGTCTATGGGCAAGGTGCAGCATTAATGGGTAGTATTGGACCTGTGATCGGTTGGCCTATGTTACTTGGTTTAGCGCTGATTATTTCGACCGTTATAGGTATTTACACTGGCGAATGGAAAGGAGCTGATGGTCCTTTTAAAACCATGAAGACAGGTATTATCATATTAATAGGCGCCATTTGTTTGTTGGGTTATTCAAACTCAATTCCAAAAGAAACAAGCGCGAGTATGCATATTGAAAACTCTCCAAAAGAAATAAGTCGTAATGCCTAAATGTGATCACAGATGAAAATTGAATGTATTAAAACCCACCACTTGCGGTGTCACTTAGAGAAACCTTTTGGTTTCTCTCAATGGTCTTATGCTCAACGTAATGTATTGGTAATTGAAATCATCACTGATACAGGTATTTCTGGTTGGGGTGAGTGTTATGGCCCTGCCGATGTCACCCAATCAGCAGTGAGTAACTTTTACGCCCCTCGCATTATTGGTTCAGATGCTTTGGCAACCAATGTTATTTGGCAGCATATGTGGCGCTCTTCATTAGATTTTGCCCGCGGCGGCATTATGATGGGCGCGATGTCTGGTATTGACATGGCACTTTGGGATCTTAAAGGAAAAGTGTTAGGTCTCAGCGTTAGTGAATTAATGGGTGGACGTTATCGAGATGTTGTTCCTTGTTACGCGACAGGAATGTATTTTCAAGACCTTCCCGAAAATGAGTTATTACCCTTATTGGTAAAAGAAGCTAAAGGATATGCCAACGAAGGTTTTGCTGCGATGAAAATAAAAGTTGGAAAAAACCCTAACTTTGATGAGAAATTAATCATTGCAATGCGAGAAGCACTGCCCTCAACACAACTAATGGCGGATTCAAATCATGCCTATGATTTGCCAGAAGCTATAAAAATAGGTCGAGTATTAGATAAACAAAACTATGTTTGGTTTGAAGAGCCTCTTTCACCAGAGCATGGAAATCTATTTAAACAACTCCACGAAAAATTAGACCTTACAATTGCTACCGGAGAATGCGAGCAAACACGCTTTGGTTTTATGAAGTTAATCGAGTCAGGTGGGGTAAGCTTATTACAGCCTGACTTAGCCTATTGTGGCGGCCCCAGTGAAGCTTTGAAAATTAGAACGCTTGCCTCAGCTAATGGCATTAACTGTATTCCACATGTTTGGGGCACTATGTTAAATTTTGCTGCTGCCACACACTTTTTAGCCAGTGCATATCATGAACCTGGCCGAGCTGAACCTAAGTCACTTTTTTTAGAATACGATAGAACTGAAAACCCTCTACGAGATGAATTATATGATATTGCAATAGAAGTTCAAAACGGGTCTGCAAGAGTCCCAACAACCCCAGGTCTAGGGGTGAAAATTGACATACAGGCAATGAAGCAATTTGACATAAATAATACGGAAACACGATGAGCACACTCAATACTGACATACAGAACTTTAAGATGTTGATCAACGGTGAATTGATCAGTGAAAAAGAAACAATTGATGTTATTAACCCAGCAACAGAGCAAGTAATTGCAAGGGTACCGCAAATTGAGCCAATACATATAGATTATGCTTTAGATAGTGCTGATAAAGCATTTAAAGTTTGGTCAAAAATGTCTCTTACCATGCGTTGTGAACTCATTCTTAAATACGCCAGTTTGCTTGAACAGCACAAAGATGAAATTGTTGATTTATTAATTGCTGAAACCGGAAAACCAGCAGATAACGCAGAGTATGACTTTGATATGCTAACCAATTGCTTGCGTTTTTTTATTGAAGAAGCAAAGCGCATTGATCAACCCGTTATTGCTGATCCAAATGGTCGTTTTCTCAATTATATGATGCGTCAACCTTTAGGGGTTGTTGTTGGTTACCTTGCTTGGAATTTCCCGCTCTTAAATTTAGGCTACAAATTAGGCCCTGTTTTGGCTTCTGGCTGTACTGCCATCATAAAGCCATCGCAATTAACGCCTTTAGCCACTCTTCGCTGCGCACAGCTTTCTATTGACGCAGGCATTCCACCGGGTGTAATAAATGTAATTTCAGGTGACCGTTATGATATTACTGATCCATTATTAACCTCTGATAAAACGAGTCTATTTACCATGATAGGCTCAACAAAATCCGGTGTTGAAACAATGAAAACAGCCTGTAGTAATATTAAACATTTCTCTGTTGAACTTGGTGGTAACTCCCCTGTTATCGTTTATGACGATGCTGATGTAACTAAAGCAGCTCAAAGCATTATTGATTTAAAATTCGCTAACTCAGGCCAAGTATGTGTTTCACCGAATCGCTGTTTTGTGCATGAATCAGTGTACGAGCAATTTATTGAACAAGCCAAAATACATACCCAAGGAATTGTACTTGGAACAGGTCGAGAAGAAGGACGCTTAATGGGACCTATGCTCACCGCTCAAGCACGCGATAGAGTCCTTGCAGAAATAGATAAAGCTTTAACTAATGGTGCAAACCTGATAATTGGCGGTAACGTACCTGTAAACCATCCTACTGGCTATTATTTAGAACCGACCATTTTAGCTGACGTTAATCCAAAAATGTCACTAGCTTGTGATGAAATTTTTGGCCCTGTATTACCTGTGATCAAATTTAGCGATAAAGATGATGTTATTGCAATGGCAAATGATACCGAATACGGCTTAGCTGCGTATGTTTACACCACAAACTTACAACGTGGTTTACAAGCAGCACAACAAATTCAAGCCGGAAGCGTGTGCATTAATGAAGTACATTATGATGTATCTCTACCGCATGGTGGGTTAAAACAAAGTGGTGTAGGTAAAGATTGCTCTCACTATAGTTTAGAAGAATATATGACGTTAAAGCGTGTCTCGGTACTTGTAAATGATTAAAATAATACACTTCGAAGGAATAAATCCTGTGAAAACTTTTATAAGAACGCTTTCGTGTTTATTACTCACTTTTGTCTTTAATACCAGTATTTACGCACAACAAAAACATTCTAATACCCAATCACTTGATGGTAATTGGCAAATTATCTTCGATAAAGAAAATGTTTCTAGAAAACATAAACTGTATAAAAATATAAATTTTTTAGCACAGACTAATATTCAGAATATTCAAGTCCCCAGTGTCTGGGAATTAGAAGAGAAAGATTATGAAGGTGTTGCTGTTTATCGACGTACATTTAATGCACCTAAGAATTGGCAAGATAAAATCACCCATGTGTCATTTGATGCAGTAAATTATCGCGCAGAAGTCTACCTAAATGATCACGTTGTCGGTGTTCATGAAGGTGGTTTTACTCCGTTTAGTTTCCGTATTGATTCAATGCTGAATTTCGATAAAGAAAATGTCATCACCTTACGAGTACTCGGCCCTATTTTATTAGATACAGATAAAGTGATTGATGGTATTGGCGCAATGGAAACACCACAATGGCGTGGTGGAATTAGCGGTGGTATATGGCAATCAGTACGTTTAATTTCTACTGAAAAAAACTATATTAAAGATATATATATTGAACCAAATTACAAAACTAGCCAAGCTAAAGTAACTGTATCTAGCACCAATTTTGGTGAATTTTCTAGTCAAGACAATGTTAGTTTCAAGATAACTGACGTATCAACAAATAAAGTCGTTGTTAGCAAGAAAATAAGTCATGAATTTCAAGCAGGACAAAACCAATTCATTGAAAATATTATCATTCCCAATGCTAAAACTTGGTCTCCTGACAGCCCTAGTCTTTATAAAATCAGCGTGAGTATTGAAAGTAAAGGAATAGTGAGTGATACGGTTAGTGATAAATTTGGTCTTCGCGAGTTTTCAATAAAAGATAAACGTTTTAGTTTAAATGGCAAAGAGATATACGTTAAAGCCGTATTTCTTGAAGGTGTTTACCCTGTAGGAATTGCCACACCTGTTGATTTAGACATGGCGCGAAAAGAAATAAAACTTGCTAAAGAAGCCGGCTTTAACATGATTCGACCTTGGCGTCGCCCTCCTCCTCCTAAATGGCTAGATTTAGCTGATGAAATGGGTGTACTAGTAGTGGGTTCCCCTGCCCTTGAGTGCATGGACTTACCTGTTAACACGCCAGATTTACCCAACCGAGTTATTGCTGAATTAAAACAAACTATACTTCGAGATCGTAATCGCGCCAGTGTTGTTATGTGGGAGTTATATAACGAAGTTCGCCGACCAATTTTAAAGCAAATGATGGCTGAAACCTCAATGATGGCTAGAGATATCGACCCTTCTCGGTTAATTTTAGATGAATCAGGTGGCTGGGCATTTGGCGCTAAAGTTTATTTACCCAATGAGCGTGACTTTATTCCTTTTAATGATGTTCATACGTACCCTGGTCCCAATGTAACTAACAGTTTTTACGATAAGTTCTTAGGCGTTTCTTATACCGCAAAAGAACGAAAAGAATTAAACATTAAAGGCAAACCTATTGGCCATAATTTACGCGAAGGAGCAACCTCTTTTGTTTCTGAATTAGGCTACGGCAGTTATGTTGATTTTGACAAGGTTAACGCTCGCTTTGCCAAAGAAGGCAATCCTATTGCCCCCCCTACCCTTTATCACAAACAATTAGGCAGTCAACTCAATGAATTACTCACCTCCCAATTAAGTGATATCTATTCAACACCGCTTGATTTCTACCATGAACAACAAGTGATTCATGGTAAAGCTAACGCGCGCATGATTGAAGCAACAAGGGCAAACCCCAAAATAACCGGCTATTGTGTACATGCATTAACAGGTGGTGATTGGGTGATGGGGGCTGGGTTACTTGATATATGGCGTAATCCCAAAGAAGCTGTTTATAACAGTACTCAAATGGCCAACCAACCGCGTATTTTAACAATTAGAACCTTCCCTCGCTCTGCTTATCAAGGAGAAAAAGTAAGGATAACGGTAAAAGGGATAAATGATTTAGAAAATGTTGCTGGAACTTTCAACGCTTCAGTAACAGATTCACAAGGAAACGTAATTTGGCAGACGTCATCAAATATTGATTTTGACCATGCTATTTCAGACTTGTTAGAACAAAGAATATCGACTAAACATTTAACCGGTACTTATACCGTTAACGCTGAAGTAGTTAATAGCCAAGGTAAGCAATTAGCAGCCAACCACTTTAACTTTGATGTATTTAATACCTTAAATCAGTATAAAGGCAAAATTGGAAAATTTGCTGTTGTTGATCAAACAGGCGATGTTAAAAAGTTCTTGAAAAAACAGGGGGTGACATTTTCAACATTCAATACTAATACATCGATAAATACGCCGGTACTTGTCGCGATGAAAATTAAGAAAGAAGATCAGCAGATAATGCTTAATAAGCAGTTGTCAAAATTTGCCAAACGCGGTGGCAAGGTAACCTATCTTCAATTTCCGTACGTAGGTCAGAAGTGGAAAGACGGTGTATTGGGTAAAGGTTACACGATCAATATGCCTTTAAACATAAAAATGAAAGCCTCACAAGGTTTATGGGGAGGCATGAGTCATGTTGTAGCTGAACATCCCATTTTCAATGAACTTCCTGCAAAGCAAGCAATGCAAGGTATTTATGAAAATGTCCGCGCAAAAATCAGTATGCTTGAATTAGAGAGTAAACCTATTGTTACTGTTGTTGCTAATGATAATTTTCCTGATATGACATTAATGAAACGCCACTATAAAGGCACAGGCGATGTTTGGTCGGGCTCAGACTTATCAGAGGTTAAACACGGTAAAGGCACATTATTATTATCTACGATGCGAATAGTGCCTCACTTAGGTGATGATCCTGTAGCGGATAAACTGTTCTTGAACCTTCTTGGTTATATAACTAATGCCACGTCACATAACTAAATGATCCATATGAAAAAATACAAAACTAAGGAATGCTTGTGAAGTATTTACAAACGAACCCTATCATTGCCATATTGAGAGGATTGCAACCATCACAAGCTGAGCGAGTGGGAAATCTGTTATATGAATCAGGTATTCGTGTAATGGAAGTCCCTTTAAATCGAGGCAATGCATTTGAGAGTATTGAAATATTACAATCAACAATGCCTGAAGATGTCTTAGTGGGGGCAGGAACGGTAATCCATAAATCTCAGCTTGAACAATTAAAAAATATGTCTGTACCACTAATTATTTCACCCAATTTAGACGTTGAAATCGTTAATAAAACGCTACGTAGCGACTTGATATCAATGCCCGGAGTGGCAACAGTCTCAGAGGCATTTTTAGCTTATAACGTAGGCGCAAGGTGGTTAAAGTTATTTCCTGCAGCCAGTTATGGGGAGAATCATCTGAAAGCTATGTTAAGTATTTTGCCTGAAGACGTTAACTTTGTTGCTGTTGGTGGCGTTGATTCAACCAACATTCAATCTTGGCTAAATGCTGGTGCTAACGGAGTTGGAATAGGCAACAGCTTATTTTCAGAAAATGATTCATTTGAGCAAACAAAAGCAAAAGTTGAAAAATTTAACAATATATTTCAATAAATGTATCTGTCGACATGGTGAATTCACTGATAAGGAAGTAAATTGAAAATCAAAAAAGTGATCACTGTTGATTGGGGCGGTAGTAAATTACATGCCAATCTATGTGAAATGAAAAATAACGGACAACTTACTGTTCTTGAATCAAATACAGGGCTTGGTATTAATAAAGTGGCCCAACAATTCGACGAGGAATTATTGGCCGTCATTTCACCTTGGACAGAACAATATGGTCCACTAGATGTACTTATGTCTGGTCAAATCGGATCTAATATTGGTTGGAAGGAAACAGAATACTTGTCATGCCCTGTATCACCTGAAAACTTAGCTGCCGCATGCTTAAGTTTTCCATTTCATGATTTTAAGGTTTATATCATTCCAGGTGTAAATTGCACCATAGAAAAAGATTATCCGGAAGTAATGCGTGGAGAAGAGTTGCAAATTCTAGGGTGGTTGCAGACCAATGATAGCTTACAAAAACAGCGGCACTTAGTTTGTTTACCAGGTACTCATACAAAATGGGCGATAGTTGAAAATGGGAAAATAGAGCTATTTCGCTCAGCGATGACAGGTGAGTTGTTCGACCTTTTGTCTAACAGCAGTGTCCTAATACGGAAGTCCGACAAAAACAATTTTAATCAAAAAGAATTTCTAGCTGGTGTTCATAGAATAATAGCAAATAGGACAACAAATGATTTTTATCACAGTTTATTTAGTGTCCGAACCAAACAGCTTTTGGCTGACTTAGCTCCCCAAGATGCGAGTTCATACCTTTCCGGTTTATTAATTGGTGAAGATGTGAGAAATGCAATGGAAAGCTATTTATGGGACAGTACCGAATTTGATCAAATAACCATTATTGGTGCTGAACATATTAGCCAGTGTTTTGAAATTGCTTTAAAACAATATAACAAGCATTGTACTTTATACGATGCCAACCAAGTATCAATAAAAGGTTATCAAGCCGTTCTTGGGGAGATTTATCAAAAAAATTGCTATTTAGATAGACGAACTATTTATAAAAACTTTGAATCTAAGATGACAATAAAACAGGTTATAAATTCATGAAACAATCAATGATTATCAACGGAACAAAACACGAAATCAATGTAGATGGTGATATGCCACTACTGTGGTTTCTTCGTGATGAATTAGAGTTCACCGGAACAAAATTCGGCTGTGGCATGGGTTTATGCGGAGCTTGTACTGTGCATGTCAATGGACAGGCAATACGTTCATGTATTACGACCGTTAGCTCAGTAATTAATAAAAAAATTACTACAATTGAAGGTTTATCTCAAAATGGTGACCATGCCTTACAAAAGGCTTGGCTAAATAATAATGTGCCACAGTGCGGATATTGTCAGGCAGGACAAATTATGAATGCAGCAAGTTTACTCGCGGTAAATCCAGCACCGACAATAAAAGAAATTGAAACCTCAATGCAAGGCAATATTTGTCGCTGTGGTACTTATCAACGTATTACAAAGGCAATTGCAGAAGCCGCAGATACATTGAGTAAGGAAGCTTAACATGAGTAATTCACAACT
>Ga0209396_1004743_pt1 | contig 13107 bp, 13 predicted proteins | sample GOMGulsemesocosm_6_FD_184638 | JGI IMG/M metagenome (GOLD analysis project Ga0209396, IMG submission 184638) | Methane-oxidizing microbial communities from mesocosms in the Gulf of Mexico - GOM8C Gulf of Mexico (SPAdes) (version 2) | ecosystem: Environmental > Aquatic > Marine > Cold seeps...
TGGTGGTGAGATACCGTCACGCCACCCTTCTGCTTCTCGGTCCAAGCGTAGGCATAGGCCAACACGGCCAATGCGCTGACCAACATCCACTGTTCACTGATAAATGCTAAAAATAATTCCACGTTTGTCTGCTTCCTGTCTCTGCTTACCTGCTCTGCTTTATAGGCGTCGCCTATCTATGCCGTCTATTTACAAAACAGGTAGTGATTCACCGGTATCTGCTCCACACGGCCTTTTAAGCAAGTGGACCGTTAGCGGTGTTAATAAAAGGCCGCGAAGTATAGCAGCTACCACTGGGCATTTCTTAACCATTTATAGAGTTATGGCTAACAAATAGGATAGAATTAGCGCCCTTTTCCGAGCTGCTACTGGCGCAATGGCCAGGCACGCAGAACCGCCCACCACAAAATGTGTAAAGTTATGACTGACGCGAAGAAACCCTTAGTACTGCTGATCCTCGACGGCTTTGGCCACTCAGACAGCCCAGAACATAACGCTATTTTGAGCGCCAAAACGCCAATATTGGACGGGATTCGCCAGCAGCAACCGAACACGCTGATTCATACTTCAGGCATGGCCGTGGGCCTACCAGAAGGCCAAATGGGCAACTCTGAAGTCGGGCACATGACCCTCGGCGCCGGTCGCGTGGTGTACCAGAACTTCACCCGCATTAACAAAGCGATTGAAGATGGCGATTTTTTCACCAACGACGTCTACCTAGCCGCCATTGATAAAGCCGTTGCCGCCGGTAAAGCCGTACACATCATGGGCTTACTTTCTCCCGGTGGCGTACACAGCCATGAAGCTCACATTAACGCCGTCATTGAACTGGCTGCACAGCGTGGCGCCAAGGAAGTGTACGTGCACGCCAGCCTCGACGGCCGCGATGTGCCACCACGCAGCGCCGAGCCATCACTGGCCACCACCGAGAAGAAACTGGCCGAACTGGGCGTTGGCCGTATCGCCTCCATCTGTGGTCGCTTCTTTGGCCTCGACCGCGACAACCGCTGGGATCGCGTGCAGCAGGCTTTTGATCTCATGACCATCGGTAAAGCTGAATACACCGCTGCCAGTGCAGTGGACGGCTTAACTGCGGCCTACACCCGGGGTGAAGACGATGAGTTCGTGAAGGCTACTGTTATTGCCGCAGAGGGGCAATCACCCGCCACGGTTAACGACGGTGACGCGCTATTGTTCATGAACTTCCGCCCCGACCGCGCCCGCCAGATCACCCGCGCGTTTGTAAACGCTGACTTTGACGGGTTTGCCCGCGGCAAGACACCACAGCTTGCGGATTTCGTCATGACCACCGAATACGCCGGCGACATTGACACCAGCTGTGCCTTCCCGCCGATGGAACTGGTTAACTCATTTGGTGACGTCATGGCCAAGGCTGGCAAACAACAACTGCGCATTGCCGAGACCGAGAAGTACGCCCACGTAACCTTCTTCTTCAGTGGCGGACAGGAAGACCTCTATAGCGGCGAAGATCGAATTCTGGTGCCATCACCCGATGTCGAAACCTACGACCTGCAACCAGAAATGAGCGCGCCAGAACTGACCGAGAAGCTTATCGCTGCCATTGAATCAGGTAAGTACGACGCCATCATCTGCAACTACGCCAACTGCGATCAAGTCGGCCACACAGGCAACTTCAAAGCCGCTGTCGAGGCCGTCGAGGCCGTCGATAGCTGCATGGGCGAGGTGTTTACCGCCCTAGAGAAAAGTGGCGGCGAAGCCTTTGTCACCGCTGATCACGGTAACGTTGAAACCATGTTCGACGAGGTTAACGGTCAGAAGCATACTCAACACACCATCTTGCCGGTACCGTTCATGTATGTGGGCCAGCGCCAGCTGAGCCTAAAAGACGGTGGCAGTCTGGCGGATGTCGCGCCCACGCTGTTGGCCCTGCTCGACGTTGAGCAGCCTGCCGAAATGACCGGTCAGAACTTGGTAACGCTGCTCTAAATAACCTCTGGTTTGGGCTAGCCTGATGCTAGCCCCAAGCCAGCTAGGTGAGTCGTATGCAAGCCGCCCTCTGATAGCTCTCTTTCCCGCGCCGCTGTTATAAATAAGTAACCTAACGACGCTCTTTCTCCGATACCCTCAGCGACTAAACTGAGAGACAGTACGCCCAGTTTTTCACTCGGTGGCCACGATGATCAACCTCAAAGACGACAGCGCACTCAGCACCTCGGTCAGTCAGGCGTTACTGCAGCAACTGTTTCATCACGAGTTGCCCCGCGCACTGAAAATAAGAACCCAGCTGCTCGAAGGCAAACCCATCAGCGACCTCGACATACATTTTCTACAATTGCTTATGCTCGACATCGGCCACCTCAAAACCTTCGCCGACCGTCACCCCGAATACCAACTGGTGATCCTGCGCAGCATCAAACTCTACCGAGAAATCAGCGACCTAGCACTGTCCAACGAGCCCAGTCACTGAAAGCACGAGCCCCAGTCAGTGGATAGATAGTAGACGCACCATGGATATGGTCAGCGGCCTCCAGAAATGCCAAACTGCGGTTTACTTAAAATCGCAACAGCGAATAACCCAGCCTTAAATCTAGCCGCCTTTAACTTAAGTACCGACACCTATGAACTATCCATTTAAACCGCTATTGGGCGCCTCACTGGTCGCCATCACGCTGCTGGCCAGTCCAGCCATGGCGCAGCAATCGAGCGATGAAGACTACCAAACCAAACTGCTCGAACTGCAGAAAAGCATCAAACTGCTGAAAAGCGAGCTGCAAAAGGTCAAGGGCAGCCGCAACGACCTGCAGGACAGCCTGCAGGCATCTGAAGTCGACATGGGTCAACTCAGCGGCAAGATCGAGCGTTTGCAGGGGGAACTTGCCAGCGGAAAAAAGCAACTACTGCAACTCAACCGTAACCGGACTGAGTTGCAGGGTCAGCGCCACGAACAACAAAAAGCCATCGGCGAGTACGTTAACAGCGCCTATCGGCTCGGCCAGCAAAGTCAGGTCAAACTGTTGCTCAACCAACAGGACCCAGCCGAGCTGGCTCGCACTCTGAAATATTACGACTACTTCATTGACGCTCGTGCCGACAAAATTGATGCTTACCTCGAAACCATCAGTGAGCTCAACCGCCTTGAGCCACGCATCGAGGCGAAAACGAGAACGATAAAAGCCAGCCAAAAGTCGCTGCAAAAAAGACACCAGCAACTGCTTGGCAAGCAGCAGAGCCGGCAAGACACGCTGGCGAAACTCAATGCCAGCATCCACAGCAAAGATGAGCAACTGAGAAATAAAGCTCGAGATCAGCAACGCCTCGAGGCGCTGCTAAAGCAAGTCACAGAAGCCATCGCCAATCTGGAAATTCCCGGCGGCGATCAGCCCTTTGCCCAGCGCCGAGGTGAGATGTTGTGGCCCACCCACGGCCCTATCACCCACGCTTTTGGCAGCGATAAAGCTGCAGGAAAACTGCGCTGGGACGGCGTGCGCATCAAAGCAGCAGTGGGCAGTAAGGTAGCGGCGGTTCACCATGGCCGGGTGGTTTTCTCTGACTACCTACGCGGCCACGGCTTGTTGATGATTGTCGATCACGGCAAGGGTTATATGAGCCTCTACGCACACAACCAAATACTGCTGAAAGAGCTCGGTGACTGGGTTAGCAGTGGCGAAACCATTGCCAAGGTCGGTAATACCGGAGGGCAGGACCACGCAGGGCTCTACTTTGAGATCCGCCACCAAGGTAAACCCACCAACCCCTCGCGCTGGTGCAAACGCGGTTAGGGCTGGCGAGTGGTATATTTAAGACCTCAGGCGGTGATTTTTTCAGTAGTATTAATAACCTGTAAGCAATTCTTAAAGCGCTGGGTCGAATTTTCACGGCGTAAAAGGGTCTACACTAGCTAGTGCTGACAAAATGCAGCCCTAGCCCACCTAAACCCTAATTTAAACCGGTGCCACTGTGTACCAAACCCAAGCATCACGCTGGAGTTGATCATGCTGTCCAACACCCTACGTCCATTAGCTTTCGGCCTCACTCTTGCCCTCGCGGGCACTGGCGCTTGGGCGGAACCAGCGGCCCCTGAGGCTCCGGCACCAGCCACCGAGCCCAGTGGCTCGACCGGCTTACTGCCACTAGAAGACCTGCGTACCTTTACCAAGGTCTACGAGCATATCCGCAAGGGTTATGTCGAAGAAATCGACGACGCGACCCTGCTGGAGTACGCCATTAAAGGCATGCTGGCGGAACTCGACCCGCACTCCTCCTACCTCAATGCCAGCTCGTTCGATGACCTGCAGGTCAACACCACCGGTGAATTCGGCGGTTTGGGTATCGAAGTGGGCATGGAGAATGGTTTCGTCAAGGTGATCTCTCCCATCGACGACACCCCCGCGGCTAAAGCCGGTATCGAGGCGGGCGACCTGATCATTGAGCTCGACAAGAAGCCCGTTAAAGGCCTCAACCTGGGCGAAGCCGTGGAGATGATGCGCGGCCCTATCGACAGTGAAATCAAGCTATTGATCGTCCGCGAGGGGGTTGATCAACCCTTTGAAGTCGTCATAGTACGCGACACCATCAAGGTTCAAAGTGTGCGTTCACGCATTATTGACGAGGAATACGGCTACCTGCGTATCGCCCAGTTCCAAGTCAATACAGGCACGGACACAGCCAAAGAAGTCGAAAAAATGATGGCCGAGAACAGCGAGCTAAAGGGCCTCATCCTCGACCTGCGCAATAACCCCGGCGGCGTACTGCAAGCCTCCGTGGGCGTCGCCGACACCTTCCTCGACAGCGGGTTGGTCGTCTACACAGAGGGGCGAGTCGACAATACTGACACAGAATATAATGCTCAACCCGGCGACCTAACCAATGGTCTGCCCATCGTCGTACTGATTAACGACGGCTCGGCATCGGCCTCTGAAATTGTCGCCGGTGCGCTGCAAGATCACCGCCGCGCGCTGATTCTCGGCACCGAGAGTTTTGGCAAGGGCTCGGTGCAAACCGTGATTCCACTCAATGAAGAACAGGCCATCAAGCTGACCACCGCACTCTACTTCACGCCCAACGGTCGCTCTATCCAAGCCCAGGGCATTACCCCAGACATAGTGGTTGAGCGCGCCAAGGTCGAGGCCATTCGCTCACGCATGCGCGTCACAGAGGCCGATCTCAGCGGCCGTCTGGATAATGGCAACGGCGGGGAAGCCCACGACAGCAAGGCCCGCGAGCAAGATAAAAGCGAGCGTGATGACCTGTTTACCCGCGACAACCAAATGTTTGAAGCGCTCAATCTGCTCAAGGGCGTCAATCTATTTGGCAACCACCGCCCCCGCAGCTTGTCGCCCCAAGAGAAGCAACTGAGTCAGCTTGAACCGGAGCCCCAGTAACCACCCCCGCCCTTCACCGCTGACGATGCCCCTCAATTCTACCCTGGGGGGTTTCTGTATCCTGGCTACGACTGGTATATTGGCGTCCGCTCCCTGCTAGGATTTACTGCCTTGACCGCTCGCCCCCGGACTTTATTCACACGACATCGTTTGCAAACGCAGCTCTCTCTCGTGGCGCTAACACTGACGCTGCTGCTCAGCGGCGCGACCAATAGCCTCGCAGAAACCATCTATCGCAGCGGCGGCGAGATCAAAACCAGCGGCTTTCGCTACCCATTCCCAGAGCCCAGAGCCGAACGAGGGCAAGCTCCTGCCCCAGCAAAAGAAGCGCTCAAAGCTACCGAAAACAACCAGCCAGAATTGCCGGATCAAGAGGGCGCTCAGCAGCCACTTAACAGATCCGAAACCGAATCACTGCCGGCCATTAGCGCGCGCGTGGCCATCATCATTGATGACATAGGTTATAGCCTCAAACAGGGCCTGCGCAGCGCGCGCTTTCCCGCCCCACTGACCCTTGCGGTGCTGCCCCACACCCCCAACGGCTTGGCATTGGCCGAACTCGGGTTTGAAGAGGGCAAAACCATCATGCTGCACGCCCCTATGAGTAACCTGCAGCAGTCACAGCTCGACCCAGGCGGGCTCACCGCTGATATGGCCCAGGACGAGTTCATCCGCACCCTGCGCAACAACATAGAAGCCATACCCCACATAGCCGGTATCAATAACCACATGGGCAGCTACCTAACCCAACTCAGTGAGCCCATGGGCTGGCTCATGACCGAGCTCAAGCGCCAACAACTGTTCTTCGTCGACAGCCGCACCAGTGCCGAGAGCCAAGCCTGGGAGGTCGCCCAACAACACGGACTCAGCAGCCACAAACGCGATATATTTCTGGATCACGAACGCGACAGCGACGCCATTGAAAAGCAATTTCAGCGCCTGATTCAGTTGGCCAAGCGACGCGGTACAGCACTGGCCATCGGCCACCCCTACCCTGAGACCCTCGCCGTGCTCGAACGACAAATCCCGCAGCTCAGGCGCCAAGGAATTGAACTGGTGAGCATCGAGCGACTACTGCCCCAGCCGCCCGCTACTGTCCAGCCCAGCGAACCCCTACCCACCAATAGCTTGGCGACCAGAGAGCGTGCACCAGCTAATGAGCGGTAAGCCAAACCGCATTTACAAATAGCGACCATGGTGGCGTACCGAGTGCATAACCACACCTTCGATGCGCAAATCCGCCTCCTGATCCAGCGCCACCGGCTGCTCGTCCTCGATAAAGCCGCGCACGCTGTTAGCTTTTAAATCAAACAGCCGACAGCTGAGTTCTCCCGCCATCGAGACCACTACCAGGTGGCCGTGTTGCGGCTTCAGCTGGCGATCAACCAGCAACAGATCGCCATCAAAGATACCTTGATCAAATAAGTTATTGCCCCGCACTGACGCGTAAAATGCACTCTCTGGGCGCCGGATTAAATACTCATTTAGGTCCAGCTTGTCATCATTCTCAGCTGGCGAGTCCAGACCAGCACTGAGGCTGTGAACATAAAGCGATAGCGGCATCTGGCAGCTAAGGTCTGGGGTAAAGCTCTGTGCTACTTTCATGGAGTGATCCTTCAGGTCATCATCAAGGGTCGCGTGATCTGTCCCTGCCGTTCAGCTCAGTGATTAAACTCAGCAATTAAACTAGGCAAAGAAACTCGGTCACTATGGCCACCCACCAAACACTGTACATTTAAACAGTATAGAAAAGATAGCCCTGCGGGCCAACCCCCAGTATCGTGCAGCATCCATTCTTTTTGCTGAGGCGCCTATGAGCCAACCACCTATCCCAGTCGCGGTCATCACTGGCTGTTCCAGCGGTATCGGTTTGGCGCTCTGCGCCGAGTACGCCCGTCAGGGTTATCGTGTGTACGCGGGTTTGCGCAGTCTCGACACACAGCAGGAAACCCTACAGCAACAACTGGCGCAGACACTGGGCAACAACCCAACGGCGCTCGCGCGCATTCAGGGCGTACAGCTGGATGTGAACAGCGCACAAGATATCGCGACCCTAGCTGCTGATCTGAACAGACAAACGGGGCGCGTGGATGTGCTCGTCAACAACGCCGGCTTCGGCGCCATGGGCGCATTAATAGACATTGAGCCGGAAACACTGGCACTGCAGTTTGCCACCAATGTGATGGCTCCCATCAACATTACGCGCGCGCTCTTGCCGCTGCTCAACCAAGCCAGCTTGCAGCCACAACGTGAAAAACACCGCGCTCTAGTGGCCAATATTGGCAGTGTTTCGGGGATACTAACCACGCCGTTTTCTGGCGCCTACTGCGCCTCGAAGGCCGCGGTGCACAGCGTATCGGATGCTCTTCGTATGGAGTTGCGCCCCTTCGCCATTAACGTCGCCTGCCTGCGACCCGGCACCATTGCCTCGGCCTTTGGTGACAACTCCGAAGTGCAGGCCAAACGCAACCTGCCAAGCCATTCGCTCTACCGCACACTTGAAGCCGCCATTCTAAAACGCGCCCGCGCCTCGCAAAACAACCCCACCAGTGCCGAAGAGTTCGCCCGCCAAGCCTTCACCGCACTGGCACTTAAACGCCCCGCCAGTGTCACCTACATTGGCAACAGCAGCTGGATCATGCCGAAGCTGAGACGCTGGCTGCCCGATCGCCTACTCGATAGCGTGCTGTGCCGCATGTTCAATCTACAAACCTCTATTGACCTGCCAGCAAAGCCGCCATGCAACTAACTAAACAACAGCTCATTGAGCAGCTGCAACTTGAGCGACACATAGAGGGCGGCTACTTTCGCCGCACCTTTGCCGCAGAGCAACGCGCCAAGGTGACAACCGAGCGAGGGCCACGCCTCACTTTGAGCAGTATCTTTTATTTGCTCACCGACGACGCCCCGACGGGCCATTGGCACCTCAATCAATCGGACATCATCCACTATTATCACGCCGGCAGCCCAGTGGACTACTACTTGATTGATGCAGCTGGGCAGCTCAGCTGCGCAACCCTCGGTCATGACCTGCTAGCGGGACAGCAGCTGCAGCTAATCGTCAGCGGGGGCACCTGGAAAGCCAGTCACCTCAAGCAGGGTGAATACGGTTTAATCAGCGAAGCCGTGAGCCCAGGGTTTGATATGGCGGACATGACGCTAGGGGAAAAACAAAACCTCACGGCGCAATTCCCACAGCATTGTGCATTAATCGAGCGCTTTACCCGCGACTGAGCAGGCACAAAAAAGCCCGCGTACTGCTAGACAGGCTTTTTCATAGCGCTTGAGATGCCAATGCCGGCCGCTCAGTACCAGTCGTTTAAGACAACGCCGATACCAATACGCTGGTTGCGATGGTTGTAATCAATCAACGTTTCCCCGTAGCCGTTTACATATTCTACGTAACCACTTAAACGCCCTGGCAGAGGAAAGCTCATGGTGACATTGCCTGAGGTCAGGTTATTACTGCTGCGCAGGTTGTTGCGCAGCAGGGTGGTAAACGTCAGCCCTTCCCACTTATAGGCGAGAGTAAAGTCCGCGTACCCTAGGTAGTCATCGATATCAGGGTTATCGTCATCGGCCTCATCCTCAGGGATCCGATACCAAGGTTTGAAACCCACCGCCCAGTTGTCATCGGCTAGTAAAAAATTTGCGTAGATTCTGTTCCAGCTGCGCGACAATAGCTCGCCGCGGCCGTTGGACTGATGCGAAAAACCCAGAGAGAAGTTCTGCAGGGGCAGGCCCGCCCACTCGCCGCCGGTATCAAATGCCCAAAACAATTCGGGTTCATAATTGGTTTCGCGGAAAGGCGCCGAGGCTTCACTGTTGTATACCTGCCAAAGTGAAAGCTGTGTGTAACCCGCCCAGAGGGTCGAACCATCCACCAAGAAGTCCTGCGCCAGCGGTACTTTAAGACTCACTTGAAACTTAGCTTCGGCATTGTCTAAACGCTGGTCCTCGGCGCTCAGGTCTACCAATGCACTATAGGGTGCATTGTTCGGCTTGGCGTTATTAGTGTACGGCAGAATGTAGCTAGGCTTGTGTGGGATGATGGTGAATGGGTACTCGAACAACCTCTTCTCACGCTCAATACGTTCCCGCACTAAGGTGTCGCGGCCCACTAACTTCTCTTTAACTAGCTTCCCTGACGCAGACTGAACGCCCGTGGCGCTGAATTCATTGAGTCGCGGGGCACCAAAGATATCGTCGTAACAGGCCAAGCGCTCATGAGCGTTCGCCAGCGCACGACAATCGTAGTCTGGTGTGCTGGTGCCCTGCGCCAGTACACCTTCAGCGAGCACGAGACTTAGCATCGCAAGTGGCAGCAGAGCTGAATGGGTTCGTGCCGTCAAACAGCGAAAAGTTAAAGTCGTCATGAATTATTTCCAAAGTGGATTCGCCGCGCTGCCAATACAGCGCCAGTAAAAACAAAAGACAAGGTGAACATAGTATATGGCAATCTTGTAATGACCGAACACATGCAGCAGACTGCTTGCCAACTACCCTATCCAATATAGACTTACGGAGATTCACAATGAGCATTAATATCGGCGATAAAATACCATCCCTTACCCTGTCAGTGATGGGCGAAAAAGGCCCACAGGATGTCACCACCGATGAGCTATTCGCCGGAAAGAAAGTTGTCATGTTTGCCGTGCCTGGCGCATTTACACCCGGTTGCTCAATGACACACCTGCCCGGTTTTGTCGTTAACGCGGATAAAATTAAAGCTCAGGGCGTCGACAGCATTATTTGTACGTCGGTCAATGATGCCTTTGTCATGGGCGCTTGGGGTCAACAGCAAAATGCTGAGCACCTCATCATGCTTGCCGATGGCAATGCTGAGCTCGCCAACGCACTCGGTCTAACCCTCGACGCCAGCGGTTTTAAAATGGGCACCCGCAGCAAACGTTACGCAATGATTATTAACGACGGTACCCTTGAACTGCTTAACATCGATAGCAAGGGTATTGAAGCAAGCAGCGCGGAAACCATTCTCGCGGCTCTATAAGAAGTAGCAACACCATCAGCCACATCAAAAGAGCCGATCACTATGCTGCGATTACTGATCTATTTACTGAGTGGTTTGATCGGACTGGCGATGGTGGCGCTCGGCTGGGCCTGGCAGGGCGTACGCGTACCTGCCGCCGTTGAACCCGCCAAGGTTCAATGTGACATAAGCACGCACAGAGTCCTACAAAAGACAGCCACAAGCTCACCCAGAAAACTTAAAGTATTGAGCTTTAATGTTCAGTACATGGCGGGTAAATCCTACGTATTTTTTTACGATGTGGATGGCGGTCCGGACACCCAACCGCAACAAGCTGATATTGATAACACAACGCAACGGGTGGCAGACATCATCCGCGATGAAAACCCCGATATTGTATTAATCCAAGAAATTAACGACGCCAACGACAGCCGTACCCACTTTCGCGACCAGCTGACGGAGCTGCAAGCACAACTGCATGATCAGGCGGGAGAACGCATCTACCCCTGCCATGCCGACGCCCACTACTGGCAGGCAGACTTTATCCCCCACCCAAAGATTTGGGGGCCGGTGAGCATGAAGCTCTCCACCCTATCGAAATACCCCATCCATCAAGCGTTGCGCCATCAGTTGCCTCTGGCCCAAAATGATCCGATCAGCGAGCGATTTTACTTTTACCGCGCGATGTTAGAAACCCTGATTGAACTGCCCAATGGTGAGCGCATCGTCGCACTGAACACCCACTTTGACGCATGGGGCGAGGGCACGGGTGTGATGCAGAAACAAGTTAAGCTGGTCCACTCACGTCTCAAGCAACTCGACGCCAGCGGCACCCCTTGGGTACTCGGCGGAGACCTAAATCTGCTGCCACCCGACGGCCAAAAGCAGTGGGAAAAAATCACTGAAAGTAACACCGGCGGCTACGATCAATACACCGCCATCAAACTACTCTATGATAACTTTCAGGCCGTTCCGTCGCTGCTTAACCTAGCCGACACAAAGGCCTCACGCTGGTATACCCACTACCCCAACAACCCCACAGTGACCGGCCCCGATCGCACCATAGATTACCTCTTCTATAGCCACCAATGGCACGCCACGCAAACAGCCGTGCGGCAGCACGACACACTGGATGTATCGGATCACCTACCGGTCAGCGCCACATTAGTTTTGAGTGAAACTCCGCAGAAAAATTAAACACGAAGACAACCGGAAACCCATAGATGCACAGAATCTGGATACTTGCCGCGTTACTGCTGGTTATCAGCAGCCCCAGTCAAGCAGGTAAATTATACAAAATTGTCGACGCCGATGGGCAGGTCACTTTTTCCCAGTACCCGCCGGCTGAGAAAAGCGAACACGCAATTATCGAAGATATAAAGCTCAGCGGCACATCACAGGCTGCGGTTAGCCAAGTTGGCAACAGCCTATACTGCGGCGAGACTCGCCTACCCAACCCTCCGGTCAGTCAGTCACAACAAGCGCGCTTTCTACAAGACCTTGTCCACAAGCAAAAACGCTGGACGACACAACTCGACGCGCTCGAAGAAAAAATTGAGCGGGACAATTACGCACAGTTTAAGAGCGGCCAAAATAACTACCGCAACGATTATCAAAAAGCTCAGCGCAGCCTCGACTATCAAAAACGCAAAGATAAAAACGTTCAAACCATTAAAGAGCTGCGCTGCGCCATCAACTGGGGAGACAGCAAACGCCATGAAGTTGACAACTACACCGCTGACAACAGCAAGGAAGTGGCGCGCCTACAAAAAATTTACAAGAATCTTGAGCAGGCGATACAAGTTCACTGCGGCGCAGAACCACTATTAGACCCGAGCAACAAGGTGGCCACCCGCTTACTTTCTGAGTGGACAGCTTGCAGCCAAGACTTCCGCAGTGATCTACGCAAAGTAGACAATCAATTGCGCCAAGCCGCCCGCAACAATCAGCGCGTTAATTAATAGACTAACGACAGCGTAAAGGTAGGTTTTGCAATTTAACCGTCGTACGGTTAACACCCGCTGCCAGCATGCCCGCTGGCAGCGCATCAAAACCGCAGACCCACGAAACAGGGCTAGCAGGGGAATTGGCAACATAGACCGGGCGTAAACTCAGTAATTGACCATGCAGCACAGACGGCATCTTTTGCCCCAGCCGAAGGTGTATAGCCCCACCTTCAACTTCCGCAGCCATCAAATAATTACCTAGAATTTTTTCGGCCGCGGGCATCTTAGCGGTATCGTTATCCACAGGAAATTGGCCATCCAATGAATAGCGCTCGGCGATTTTTTGTTGATAGGGTTCAACCAATTCCAGCGTCTCGACGATCATGAGCTGCACCGCTCGACCACTGTTACTCGGCAAAGCGAGCAATGACAAAATCGCAATCACCGCCAACACCACTAGCATCTCGACGAGTGTGAAACCTCGCTTACGCATTGCTGGGTACACGGCCATATAATAAGCTCGCTTCGAAATTAAGCTCGAGGTCACTGCGTTGTGACTTCTTTAAACCCTTAACCACCTGAGCAAAAGAATGGTCCACCATTCTTTCTATTTCAAAGTCGGGCACATCGCCATCAAGAAATACCGTATTCCAATGCCTCTTATTCATATGGTAACCCGGTTTAACCGAGTCAAAACACATACGCAACGCCTCTGACCAATCGGGGTCACATTTTAAATTCACCTGCCCGCGGCCATCTTTTTCCGAGGCTATCGCAAACACTTTACCCTTCACCTTAAAAACGGGTA
>Ga0209396_1004744_pt1 | contig 13106 bp, 13 predicted proteins | sample GOMGulsemesocosm_6_FD_184638 | JGI IMG/M metagenome (GOLD analysis project Ga0209396, IMG submission 184638) | Methane-oxidizing microbial communities from mesocosms in the Gulf of Mexico - GOM8C Gulf of Mexico (SPAdes) (version 2) | ecosystem: Environmental > Aquatic > Marine > Cold seeps...
CATAACCCGAAGGTCGTCAGTTCAAATCTGGCTCCCGCAACCAATCTTTATACCTCCCCATAATTAATAATCTCCAAGACAAATCGTCGGCTATTCCTTATAAACAGCTAAACGTAATCACTCTCTTTTTCAAATCTGCCCTCACAAGCAATCTTAATTCATTACGCCATAAAGACCACGGCAACAGCATGAACCCTTTCTGTGCCTTTATTACCATAACAATGAGGGAGATGGCCATGAAAATAAATTAAATTACCTGCCTCTACTATATATTCCTCACCTTGAACTTCAACCGAGGCACAGCCCTCTAGACACAAGAATAATTCATGACTCCCCTCAGGATGCGGTACCCCTTTACTATCACAATCAGGTTCCATGCTTATATCGTTAATGAGTAACCTTTGAGTACTTATAGGGCTAGCCCTAGTACTGGAGAAGCGGCCATTATCGAGTTGAGTAACTGGCATATCTCTACGACTAACTTCAGTGACATGTACGGATTGGCGACTAATCAAATCATCAACCGATACCCCTAAGGCCTGAGCAACTTTAACCACAAGTATTATGCTTGGGTTTGATTGTTCACTTTCCATATTAGCCAATGTTGCTCTAGGTATATCAGCCATTTCAGCTAACTTTGTTTGGGTTAACTTATGCTGAGACCGCAGTCTTTTTATACCTTCACTTATTGGGTTACTCACTTATCACTCCAAAGGACTCACAGCTTCATCCACCACTATGTGGAAGTTTTAACCAAGCAAGTCATACAGTTATTGTTGACTACAAGATATCAACATATCAAGGTTATTAATTCTAATATTAAAACATATTGTTAACTTATTGTCATTTATAGTGCATCAACTCTAGACACAGCGAGTATTTTCATTACAATCTAGCCAACTTATCAATCTTGATAATTTTAATCATCAAAATGTCCTGGAGAATAATATGAATGTTGACCAACATATCAAAGTAGCACAATGGCACTTAGAGCAAGCTCGTTTACACAACGTTAGCGATCACACTTGTGGTTGTCCTGCTAACAAGCATGACCAACGTGCAATCGATGCAGTTGAAGCTGGTATCATCATTGAAGAGAAAGCATGTACTATCGAAGCTAAAGAAGCTCGTGCATAAGCAATAGCTTATTTAAGTACATCTTTTAAAAACCGATAAAGTTCACTTTATCGGTTTTTTTATACCCGTTAACCCGCCTCATTCACACCCTACTCCCAATTTCAAACTCGTTTCACCAAGCGCGCTGCATTTTTAAGCAAAGCAATACAGTTAAAGATTGAATAATAACCCCCAGATAAATATAGTGTTATGGTCAATACAATTATATAACCCATAAGGATTTTCATGGCTGGTGCAAGTTTACTTACCCTTCTTGATGATATAGCGATGCTACTCGATGATGTTGCGGTACTAAGCAAGGTCGCGGCCAAAAAAACGGCTGGTGTACTCGCCGATGATCTTGCAGTAAATGCTGAGCAACTTTCTGGAGGGCTAAAAGCAGATAGAGAGCTACCTGTTGTGTGGGCTGTATTTAAAGGCTCCTTGATTAACAAAGCAATATTAGTACCTATTGCCCTTTTATTAAATTATTTTTTACCCGTGGTCATCCTACCGCTACTTATGATCGGCGGGGCTTTTCTATGTTATGAGGGTTTTGAGAAAGTTTGGCATAGTTATACACAAAAAGAGCAAAATAAACTGCAACATCAAGATCTTGTTGATGCTCTTCAAGACGAAAATGTCGATATTATCAGCTACGAAAAAGACAAAATTAAAGGTGCAATTCGTACCGACTTTATTCTGTCAGCTGAAATCATCATTATTGCCTTAGGCACTATTGCTGAAAAGCCTATAAGTACTCAAATTTCTGTGTTGATATTTATCGCTGTTTTAATGACGGTGGGTGTCTATGGTTTTGTAGCGGGCATCGTAAAAATTGATGATGGCGGCTTAATACTGATTAAAGACAAATCTCTTAATTTATGGGGAAAAACAAAACGCAGACTAGGTTACTTTATGATAGGTTTTGCGCCTAAGTTAATGAAGTTTTTAGCCGTTGCTGGCACCATTGCTATGTGGTTAGTGGGTGGTTCATTAATAACACACGGCATACCTGCCCTTCATCATACAATTCAATCTGCAACGCAACTTGCTGGTAAGAGTCCGCTAATAGCTGGTTTTCTGGTTGCAATTACGCCAATACTAATTGATTTGGTGGTTGGTTTTTTACTTGGTGCCTTATTAGTGTTTATTGCTTTATCGGTAGATAAAATAAGAAAAACGCCATCACCTAAAACATAATTCCGAACGCTTGAAGGCTTAACTAGAAAACAGTGAGTACTATTTTTCCGATATTGCCATTGTTTTCCATTTTTTTATGAGCTTTTTCAGCTTGATGCCAAGGATAAATCGAATCAATTATTGGTTTAATATTGCCCGAAAGTAATGCAGGATAAAAGTCATTAATAAAGTTAGCAACGAGCTGTGCTTTATAGGAGTTACTTCTATTTCTTAATGTTGAAGCCGACAGTGTTATTCGCTTCGACAAGAGTTTTGCTATATCAATTTTTTCACAATAACGACCACCTAACATAGACAATATAACGAGCTGAGAGTCCAATGCTGCAACATTAATATTTTTGCTAACATAATCACCTGCAACCACATCAATAATTACATCATAACCCGATGGCACATTGGCTTTTGACCAAGTAACAAAATCTGTTTGTTGATAGTCTATCGCTGCATCAGCACCTAGTGCTAAACAGGCCTGTGCCTTTTCTTCACTACCTACCGTCACTACTACATGACACTGCTTAGCCTTGGCTAATTGAATAGCGGCGCTGCCAACACCACTCGCGCCGGCATGAATAAGCACTTTATTTGTAGGTTTAAGTGCTGCAATGGTGAATAAACTTTGATAAGCGGTAAGAAAGACTTCTGCACAGGCTGCACCTTGTTCAAAAGTAAAACCTTGAGGTAGGGTAAAAAGCTGGCTAGCTTTTACCTTAACAAACTCGGCATATCCACCGCCTGCAACTAAGGCAAAAACCTTATTACCATTTTGCCACGGCTTACCGAGGTGGTTAACACCTGCTAGTTGGCCACATTGAATGATTTCACCAGACACTTCTAAACCAAGAATCTTCGACTCACCAGCAGGGGCTGGATATTTACCCGCACGTTGCAGAAAATCAGCACGGTTAACGCCAATGGCTTTAACTTTGAGCAGACATTCATCGGCCAAAATTTCCGGCAGAACAGTTTCACTCATGATTAGAGATTGCTGTTCATTAACGTTAATATACTGCATATTTCCCTACGTTAACGCGATTAAGGCAACAGACTTAAACTCAACACTTTGCCAACCTGTTTTGATAAAATTACGGATATTGCCATGGTCATTGCCTTCTGGGTTTTGTAATACGTCATCATGATAATAACGACCAAAACACGCTAAAGTTTGCTGTTCACTCAACTTATTAAGCTTGGCAAAATAAAAAATCTTACAAGAGCCTTCATTGGTACCAGCTTCATTAAGTAATTCACCATTAGTAAAGTCTGATGGTGAATAACTATAGTTTTCGCTGATCGTTTGCATCACTTGTTCGAAACTTACTTCAGTTGAACTTTGCTGTAACTGCGCTAACAAAAGCTCTACATTTTGATTAATACTAGCCACTATGCATCGCCTGCTTTTAATTTTGCTTTTGCTTCTTCAACTTTAGAGAAATCTAATCCGAGTTCATTAACAGCCTCTTCAATAAGCCCTGGATCAGCCATGACTAAGCTCATTATCTCTTGTAACTTCTCAGGTGGGATTGCTAATTGAGCAATAAATGCCATTGCCATCATAGGATTTTCAGTTAACGCTTGAAAAAGCTCATTAATTTTTTCTTCACTGATATTTAATTCTTTTAATATTTGGATGATCGGGTTCATTAAGTTTTCTCTTTTTTAAAGTATTCACTAATAATGTAGCTATTTTAACAAATTAAGCGTCCCGATAAACACTCAAATAACAATAAAGTTAGACTTGTTAACTATTTCTATGAATTTTCCAATTTTGCTTAACTACTATCTTAAGAAAATTAAAAGTATAATAGCTTACAGATACACACCGTCATCAACTTTTTATCATATTTAACACAGCCTCCACCTATGCCGCAAAAATTAAAATATTTAACTGCCTATTCAGAGCAAATACACATTCAAGTTACCCAAATGCTTGAACAAAAAACATTGAAGAAATATCTCTTAAATAAATACCCAACGACTCATGAAATTACTAGTGATAAAGCCTTACGTGCATATGTAATGACGCTCAAGAATCGCTATTTAAAAAAATCGGCTCCATTAAGCCAAGTAAAATTCGATGACAAAATTCATATCATCAATAATGCCTTAGGTCTACATACATACGTGTCTCGTGTGCAAGGTAACAAACTGAAAAGTAAACATGAGCTCCGTATTGGTAGCCTATTCAAAAAGGCACCTGAAGATTTTTTAGCTATGATAGTCGTTCATGAATTAGCGCATCTAAAAGAAAAAGATCATAACAAAGCCTTTTACCAGCTTTGCCAAAGTATGTTGCCTGATTATCACCAATTAGAATTAGACTTACGCATATACCTTACTCAAGTTGAGCTGGTGGGGCCTATCTATAGCTAAATACTAAATAGCCTAAACTTTACCTACTTGCTTGGTGTGGCTATTTTATATAAATTTCCTTTAACTACTCAAAAAGATAAAAGATCAAAATGTCTGAAACTAAAATTAAGTTTGAACTAGAGAAACAAAATAAAAACAGTGTCCGCTACAAAGAAATCCCTAAAGATGGCATGCCACCCATTTTAGGCTCAATTTATGTGCAGAAGTGGTACGCAGGCAATAGTAAGTATTTAGAAGTGACCATTAATAAAGTGGATTAGTCTGTTCAGCCATAAATTTTTTAAAGTGTTAAAACTAAAAAACCAGAACACCTTATGCAGGTAATTCTGGTTTTTTGTATAAAGCGCTAGTAATACTAACGCTTTGGATTTTTCTGATTATGCTTGATATAACATAGCTAGAAAATCTTTAGACTCATTTATTTTGGAAAATTTAAACAATTGTGAACCTGCTTGGTCTTTAACAACAACATTTAACTTGTTAATTGAAATTGACTTTACCGGTGCTTCAATAGCAAAAATCTTACCTTGATAAGTATAAGACATAATATAACTCCTTTAATTGCGTAACAACGCAATATTAAAAAGCTCGATTACTGTACAGTGTAAAACAACTAATAATACGATGAATAGTCCGATAATGAACCGGAATTTCATACAGCAAAAAGCTTTAATATAATAACTTTATATAAGGTGATGGCTGACTGTGAAAGGGAAAGCAAAACACGAAAAATTACTGGGGATTAACGTTAACTAGCTGAGGAAAGCTAATTAACGCTGAGAAATATACTTAGTTTTGTAGGAAAAGTAAACATTTTTTTATAACAATATTCCTATCACCAAAATAACCAATTAAATAATGATTAATATTTGTGTTTAATTAACGAGTACATTTTATCGATAAAATATCACATTCAACATTATCGAGTATTTTCTCAATGGTATTGCCAATGAACTTGCCATTATTACCCATGCCCATTACCAATAAATCTACTTGGTGTTCAGTTACTAATTCTGGTAATTCGCATTCTGCTATGCCTGCAACTAAGTGAGTTAGTTTTTCATCAAAAGTATAACCACTCAGTAATTCATCAAATGCTACTTTGTGATGAAATTTTATCGCCTCACTGTAATCATTAAAATCACCATTCACTAAACTATGGTCCATACCCACAGAGCTCATACCTTGCCAGAGTTCTACCCCTATAGGCTGATAACAATGGCAAACATGAGTTTGGCTATCAAACAACTCAGACATGACCAAACTTGCCTGCAGGATCTTAGCATCTAATTTTTCAACTGTATTGTGAGTTTCTTCTGGATTAACAGCTGCCATGATACGCTGATATGAATACTCTTTAATGTTTTTCGTTAGTAATAAAGGAACTGGGCAGTGCTCTAACAATTGCCAATCGCTAGGAGTGAAAAATATTTTATTAATGATTGAATCTTGCTTGGTTGATTTTATTACCATAGAGACATCAGTATTATCTACCTTAGCTAATACTGCACAACTCACATCAGCATGCCAAACGACATCTATAGTAACTACAATATTAAGTGCCTTTATTTCAGGTATATAGGTTGATAACCAGCGAACTTTAGAGGCTAAATATTCCTTTTTTAAGTCATCTAATTGTGCTTGTTCAAGATTCCAATGGCTAACACATTGACTATTATAAACGACAAGAAACAATTCAATACTGGCAGATGTTTTCTCGGCAATATTTATTGCTTGTATTAATGATGCTTGCTGATCACTACACGAGTCCATTACCACTAAAATAGTTTTAATTAAATTCATCTTTACCCCCTAACAATCAAGCGTTAATTAATAATTAGCTTATTCATTAAAAAATAATATCAATGACTTCTCTTACTTAAAAATTAGTTGAATATGCAAGGATTAGCAATGAATTTTCAATAAGGTTAGCTATAAGTTGATTTAGATAAAACAACAAATAGCTATAGCTTTACTTTGACCTACAAACGGAGAAATAGCATCATTGTTACTAACCATTAAACGATCTAACAAAGCATTAGAAACTGAAGAGACTATTGCCCAACAGGTATTATACCCTTAACGGTTAACTCGCCTAAGGTTTCTGTAACGTCAACCTTATGATATTTAAGAGCAAATGACATTGCTTGCAATTTACACTGACTCTTACCATCAACTAAAATTTTACTTTGTGGGCATAACTTTATTTTTCGGATTGCTTGCGGGGTATCAAATTCCATTTTAATCATTCCTTTGAAGAGAGACTCGAAATGTCCATTTATCGTACAAACCTGAGTGTAGGTTAAATATAAAATAATGCTAGTCAAAATATTTTATTGATATGTTTTTAAGATAAAAAATATTAAAAACCCTGAATATCAAATATTTAAAAAACATGTATTTTTGCTGATAACGAATACAATGGCGAGAATAGAGCTATTATTCATCAAAGCATTAATAATATAGTGACTATGGTTCAAAGCTGCCATATAAAAATATTAATAGAACTAGTTATCAAACCGTTTTAAATAAGTACATTCAGGAGTAAACGATGTTAGAAATGGCAGTGATATATCTCGCCGCGGCAATCATTGCAGTACCCATAGCAAAGCGTGTCGGCTTAGGCTCAGTGCTTGGTTATTTGTTAGCTGGAATATTGATTGGACCTTTCTTATTAGGCCTAGTTGGTGATCAAACAGATGTAATGCATTTTGCCGAGTTCGGCGTTGTGATGATGCTATTTTTAGTCGGTCTTGAATTACAACCTTCTCGTTTATGGAAACTAAGACATTCGATTATTGGCTTAGGTGGCTTACAAGTTGTTATAACTACCCTGCTTATCTCCGTCGCCTGTTACACTATTTTTTCACTAGCTTGGCAAACTTCACTGGCTATAGGGTTAATGTTGGCACTTTCATCAACGGCCATTGTTTTACAAACTTTAAATGAAAAAGGTTGGATAAAACAAGAAGCGGGTCAAAACTCCTTCTCTGTATTACTCTTTCAAGATATTGCTGTGATACCCATTTTAGCCTTAGTCCCCTTATTGGCCTTCAGTGACAACATAAGTTCCTCTAGCGCTCATGGCAACTTGATTGAACATTTTCCTGTTTATATTCAAACGCTAATATCAGTTGGAGTTATCGCTGCAATTATATTGGCCGGTAAGTATATTTCAGCACCATTGTTTCGCTATATCGCCGAGACACGCTTACGTGAGCTATTTACTGTATTCGCGTTATTTCTCGTCATTGTTATTGCGGTAATCATGAATAAAATTGGTTTATCTCCTGCCCTAGGAACATTTTTAGCTGGCGTCGTTTTAGCCGAAAGTGAATTTAGACATGAACTGGAAGTTGATATTGAACCGTTCAAAGGACTACTACTTGGTTTATTTTTTATTACTGTCGGCGCATCAATAGATTTTCCATTACTGTTTGATGAACTAGGATTAGTGACATTATTAGTTGTGTCGTTAATTGTTATCAAAGCTGCGGTCTTATTTTGCTTAGCGACGTTATTTAAAATGGCGAAAAAGCAAAGATTACTCTTTACTCTTGCCCTAGCTCAAGGCGGGGAGTTTGCTTTTGTGCTGCTATCACTCACTTCTACTTTGCAGATACTCACACCAGAGCAGAGCAAAATCACGACCTTGGTAGTGGCTATCTCTATGCTGATGGCGCCTGTCTTATTAATCATCTATGAAAAAATACTCGAAAAAGAACAAGAGGATACGGGAGCGTTTGATAAGGTAGAAGATATAGAAGCAACAAAGAGTGTTATCATTGCGGGTTATGGCCGCTTTGGTCAAATTGTCGGCCGTCTACTGAGTTCGCAAGGCTATCATTCATCTATTTTAGACCACAGTCCAAGTCAAATTGAAATGTTAAAGAGATTTGGTAATAAAGTATTTTACGGTGATGCCGCACGAAAAGATTTATTAGAAGCCTCTGGAGCAAAAGAAGCGCAATTGTTAGTAATAGCTATTGATGAGCCGGATAAAATCATTGAAATTGCCCTACTCGCGCAAAAGCATTACCCAAACTTACAAATTGCTGCCCGCGCGATTGATCGCCATCATGCTTATGAGCTATTACGTATCGGTGTAAAGGCAATTAAACGAGAAACGTTCGAATCAGCTTTAGAGTTAGGCGTTTCAGCGCTAGAGTTGCTTGGCAATAGCCCCGAGGATTCTAAACGTGCAGGCAAGTTATTTTCCGATCACGATAAAGAATCAATGCATGTATTATCTGAAGTATGGGGGGACGACCATAGTTACGGTGTTGCCGTGAAACAACGTATGGAGCTGCTTCAACAAGTACTCATTAGTGATAAAGAAGACCAGAGTAAAATGCAGACTTGTCAAAAGTTAAAAGAAGAAAGTTAAAACGATAAAATCTTCGCTTATAAAAGACAAAAAGCCCCTATCACAAAGATAAGGGCTTTAATTAACAATTTAATACTGATAATTTAAGTTATTAAATTAATTCACTTTTTGTTGGCGAGCCAATAAAACCAATGCCATTAACACTAAAATAAAAGACGCTGGCTCTGGTAGATCAACAGGGGTTTCAGATGTAACAGAATAAGCTTTGCCACTACTGCTTACATCAGTAAGAACATCACCAAAGTCATCTCCAAAAGCTACGTTACTTAAATCTAACGTTCCTGAGCCATTATCGATGACAATAAAGTCAACACTCGCTAATACAAAGCTGCTCAAACCATCTTGTACAACTAAGAGTTCGTCCCACCAAGCATAACTTATTTCTGACAGGCCTAAACTGTCGGCCATTACATCAAGGTGTTGGTCACTACCGCCGTCCCCAACATTAAGTTTGTTTCCAAAACTGCTCGATGTGAACTCTATTATCGAATTGTCCCAACTAATATTTAAGTCAAATGAAGCAAGTAACTTTTGAAAAGCACTTGTGTCTTCTTCAATCTCTGAAATGACAAGTTCTGCCGTTAAGACATCACCAATTTGATAACTGTCTTGGTTTAAATTAATGCTAAGTAATGTTGCCTGAGTATTTATCGAGACGAAAAGTAGTGCTATTAATAATATTAATTTTTTCATAGTGACTTCCTTTTTAATTTATGAATATGTTTACGCTAATTTAGTTCTACAGCACAGCGAGAACGTGTACATAACGCCATTAATGCTCTGACATCTCTACTATTAATTACGCTATCTCGGTTGAAGTCATGTTGAATATCATCAGCTTCACCGCTGCGTACCATTGAGGAGAAGTGATTAATATCATTTCTGTCAATATCTCCATCCGCATCAAAATCACCCACAAGTTCAACCGAGCTGTTTAAATTCAGCGAAACAATAACTGGATCATGATCTGAAGCACGGTAAGCACCTTCGGCAAAATAGTTTGATAACTGCTCAGGCGATTTAAACTCAGTGTTGTAATCGAAAATACGAGGCTCGTCGGCATTGATATGCCACACAGTCGTATCAACAACTTGACTAGCTAAATCATTGCTTGCTAGCGCGTGATCTAAGTAACCTATTTCACCGCCAAAACTGTACGAATAACCTGCATTTCCCATATGGTCCGCGACCAAGTTATGATAGTTACGGTCAGTAATGGCATTGATTGGATCTTCCTTACCATAAGCATTTAAATCACCAATAATAAGGAAGTCACTATCTACAGAGCCAGTAGGATTAGTATTTAACCAAGCAGCTAATGCACTACCTGCTTGTGTTCTTAGCTCATTCCAACACCCTTGTCCGTCACCTTGATCGGCATTATTGCCCGACGCGCTGCCACAACTTCCTTTCGACTTAAAATGATTAACTGCAATTGTTAATTCTTCATTTGTCGCGATTTCTTTAAAAGTTTGTACTAGCGGCTGACGGTTACCATAATCAAATGGACTTTGATTGCTAGTGACGGCATCACCTATCAATGCGACATTGGCTGGTTTATAAATCAAGCCAACCGTAATGGCATCGCCACCAATACCTGCTTGATCAATACTGACGTAATTATATGTTCCTGCACCTAGCCTAATATTTAGTTGTGAAACGAGATCCGCAATAGCACTATTACTAGCAAAACCATCATTTTCTAGCTCCATCAAACCAACAATATCGGCATTAATGTCTACTAACGCTGACACTATTTTACTACTTTGACGGTTAAACTCTTCTAAAGTATCTGCACCGCGTGCCGTTGGAAAACCTTGGCCAGCGCCATCACCATTGAAGTAATTTAATACGTTAAAACTTGCTACTTTTAAAGAGCCGTTCCCGTCCAAGTCAGGTTGAGTGGCTCTCGTATTAGTCGCACTAAACTGAGGAATATCAGTAGGTAGAATACGGTAGGTGCTAAAACTATAATCAATCACCCCGGTTAAGTTAGAGACTGAATCACCTAAACGTAAAGTATTTTGATAGCTCAACCCTGGTGCCGGAAAGGGTACATTATCTGGATTTTGTGCATTGTTCATATCATCTAAAGTGATACGGTTCCTGCTATTTTCATCCGCTAAATTTATAGCTTGCTCACTACCTGCATTATAAATATTGGTAGGAAGCACCAAGCGTCCATTAGATAATGTTAACTGACCAAAACGGGCCAAGTTATAGGTATCGCTGACTTTTAATGTATCCGAAAAGCTAACCAACATGCCTTCAATACTTTCCCAGTAATCAGCACTAGATACAGGTAAAGAAACCATAGTCGCTGCTATCGCTTCACCCTCACCACAATCAATAAAGTCCGTTGTTGCCGTTAATTGAGTGCGGCCATAATTCTCTTTTATCGTTCCATTTATTCTGACTTTATTACCCACCATAGGAAAGTTGGCAATATCATTAAAATAAACAAAAATAGCTTCAGAGCTCATTAAATCAGCATCTGTATCCTGAGCTTCTTCTTGAACAAAATACCCTTTCAAACTTGGCACAACTGAAGTCACACTGCCTTCAATCACCTTAACTAATCCAACAACAGCGGAGTCACTATTACTACCTTGGATTACATGAATAAAGTCTGCTTCATCCCCACACATTCCTATTACCGGCTCTTCGCCTGGTTCAGGCTCTGTCGGCGGAGTACTTGATAAATGAGAGCCTAAATTCTCAAAAGTATCTTTCGAATTTGACTGCCATTGATCTGCTTTAATAAACTCATCGTTACGATCAGTATCTCCAGATGTGACTGAAGCTAAACGTACTAATGAAGTATCTTTACCCCAATTTTCTCTAATACCGTAAGTACCCATATTATCAATAATAATATTGCCATGGACGAGTTCGATATAATCGTCACCATTAAAATTAACCGCTCCGACAAAATGGTCAATATATGGAACTAAAGCACTGTCGTGGCAATCCTGACTTGAGCCTAAAACCACCACGTCATTGGCGAGTAGTTGCCCTGTTAATGTATAACTTCCCGTTACTGTTGCGCTACCGTTAGAATAAATATTAAATTGATAATCCGCTAAATCGATAGCATTATCCGTAGGGTTATATATTTCTACCGCTTTATTAAAGGCTGAGCCTTCAACATATTCAGAGAAAAACAAATCAATTCCAGGCTCTGGTGGGTCAATTGGGTCAATTGGGTCAACATTAGAGCAAAAAGAACTATAGATAGTTGAAATCCACTCAGGATGGTCAATAAATGGGTTACGGTTTCCTTGAAACTCATAAATTTTATTATTGCGATTAACTTCAAAGTCATCAACAGGATCCGCTTCACTCCAAGCTAACATCGTGCATAATTTACCTAATTTGGCCTCACCACCAGAAGTTAGCTTATCAACAACTTCTAAATCCGGTGTCACCGCATCTAATCCGGCATAGCGCGTATCCATATATAAAACAATACGGGCAACATCACCTTTGACTGCGTCTCTTGGCTCAAAAGAATTACCGTCAACGCGGTTTTCTGGAGATTCAGGTAAAGCATTATCACTGTTGTCGAAATCTAAGTTTCCTCTTGATGAGTTAACCGAAATATCTGTTGGTCTTAAATGGTGGATGTCTGAATAGGCCGAAGCACTAGAGCTTGGGAAACCATGGCTTTTTGCCCAAACATGTTCGCGGTTCCAGTTATCTGGATTGCTTGATTGTGAGCCGCTGCCGTTTGAGTGTTTTGACTTTGAAAGACCGCGATAAAAGAGAATGACATTATCGGCATTAAGGGGATCTTCATCTGTCACTGTTAATGCAGTCCAAGCTTCTGAATACGTTAACTTCTTATGGTTGGCAGATATAACTTCATTAATATTTGTTTTGATAACCTCAGCACTTTGTGCCGAATCTATGGCATTAATAACAGGGGCATAATAAGTAGCGTCATCGAAGTCGGCGGCACTTGCTATAGGGCTTAAATCTGGGCAGTTATAACAAGCATTGGTGACAGTACCACCATCATTATCACCGC
>Ga0209396_1004750_pt1 | contig 13098 bp, 12 predicted proteins | sample GOMGulsemesocosm_6_FD_184638 | JGI IMG/M metagenome (GOLD analysis project Ga0209396, IMG submission 184638) | Methane-oxidizing microbial communities from mesocosms in the Gulf of Mexico - GOM8C Gulf of Mexico (SPAdes) (version 2) | ecosystem: Environmental > Aquatic > Marine > Cold seeps...
CCAATAGGTTGTGGAGTGATCTGTGTTAGTGCTAGCGGCTTATTTATGCTTGTGGATATCTGCCCCGCGACAAGCTTTATATTAATTCCTGCTTCTAAAAGTGGTGGCATATTGGGTGAGTCGAAAGCATTAAAGCCGTCGGCATAGGCCTTGATACAACGATTGCCACGAAACAATTTGTTATTAAAATATAAGCTCACTTCACTAATTGGATAATTAGCAGCAATAAAAAGCGAATTTAATAAATTCACTTGTCCGTCAGAGCGTAGTTGGCTTAACGGAATTTGAGATCCAGTTACAATAATCGGCTTAGATAAATTCTCAAACATAAATGACAGTGCGGAGCTTGTATAGGCCATGGTATCTGTGCCATGCAATACAACAAAAGCATCATATTTCTCATAATTAGCTTTTATATCATCTGCGATACGTTGCCAATCGGCAGGTGCCATATTTGATGAATCAATCAAAGGTGAATATTCATTGATAGTAAAATCAGGCATTTCGTCACGATGAAAATCAGGCGTACTATTTATTGATTCAGTTAAATGTCCCTTAACTGGAACATAACCTTGGCCATTATCTTTCATACCAATAGTACCGCCAGTATAGGCGATATAGATGCGTTTTTTCATTGTATTTACCTTCGAATACTTACGTTGTAGAAATTAGTTGTTATAGTAGAATATTCATCCTGAATATCGTTATTCATTTACATCCATGTGATCACGATATTGCATATACTAATGAATTATATAGAAGATAAATCATAGCGTTCGCCATTAACATCGCCACTCATTCACATCCATGTGACAATGACAAACTGTTCATCCTGAACATCGTCACTCATTCACATCCATGTGATCGTGACATACCGTTCATCCTGAACATCGTCACTCATTCACATCCATGTGATCGTGACATACCGTTCATCCTGAACATAAAACGGGGCTATCATATACGCTTATTTCAATGCTTACTAATTAATTTCACAAGCCATACACAATGAATAAACACCTTGTGGATCATTCAGTAGGTTTAAGTGAGAAAATTCAGCGTTAAGTTGCATGAATAATTTTTCTGTAGCACTTAAACTGATAGGAGAAGCTTCAGGAAGTAAACTCGTTGCTTGGCCAAATAACCCCTGTAAAAATAAATCTTTAGGGGATATTTTTTTCTCAATGAGTAACGTATCAAAGTTTGTTAATTTAGCTAATTCAGCAGCAGCACGAATTGCTGAATTTAGACCACCTAGCTCATCAACTAAACCTAATTCTTTCGCTTTCAAGCCTGACCACACTCTGCCTTGTGCAATGTTATCAACTTGTTCAATAGTCATATTTCTGTTATCAGCCACTAAACTGATAAAATCTTGATAACCGCGATTAATATTTAACTGAAGTATTTTAGCCATACCATTGCTAAGTGGGCGAGTAACACCAAAGCCTGCGATATCCGTTGTACCTACGCCATCGGTGTGAATTCCGAGTTTGCTTAGTGTATTTTCAAAAGTCATAAAGAACGCATAAATACCAATAGAGCCGGTGATAGTGGCAGGGGAGGCATATATTTTATCAGCGGGAGCAGAAATCCAATATCCACCAGAAGCAGCATAAGTACCCATGGAAGCTACAACAGGTTTACCGGCGAGTTTAATTAATTCAATTTCTTGTCTAATAACTTCAGAAGCGTAAGCACTACCACCTGGGCTGTCGACACGTAATACCACAGCTTTAACATTTTTATTTAAACGAGCTTTTCGTAATAACTTAGCCGTACTATCACCACCTATAGTTCCGGCTTTTTGGTTACCGTTTAATATGGTACCTTTAGCCACAATAACAGCGACCTTATCGGAATTTGGGTTCACTATCGGAAATATAGGTTTGGTGGCCGTTAAGTAATTTGCGAAACTAATTTGGTTATAATTATCACCCGTTGAATTACTTCCAACTAAAGCTATTAACGCATCTTTCATCTCTTGGCGGTTTTTAAGTGAATCTACCCACTGATTATCTAGAGCATATTCAGCGATATTGCCGTTAGCCTGTTCAAGTTTACTCACTAACACATCGGCATTTTCATCAAAATTATCAACGGTAAAACCACGTGATTTTGCAACATCATTTTTATATTGTGACCATAAATCATTAAGCCATAACTTGTTAGCTTCTTTTGCGGCTACTGACATGTCGTCACGTATATAGGGTTCAACAGATGATTTATAAGTACCGACGCGAAAAATATGTTGGCTGATTGAAAGTTTTTCAAGCGCTGATTTAAAATAAAGCTGATAACGTCCATAGCCCTCTAATAACAACCAACCACGAGGATTAAGCCAAACTTCATCAGCGGTACTAGCTAAATAATATTGGTCTTGTGAATATTGGTCGCCAACAGCAATAACCTTTTTCCCTGAGGCCTTGAATTCTTCTATCGCTTTCGCAATATCTTGAAGTTTACTTAAGCCTGTACGGTTAAGGCCTTGGAGTTGCAGCACCATTATTTCGATACGAGTATCATTTTTAGCACGTTCGATTACATCGATTAGGTCGCTAATTAATATTTCAGGTTTTTTATTTTTTTCTTCAAGTGCTTCAGTCATAAAAGCATCTAAAGGGTCAATTGAGTGTTTTTGCTCAACTATATCACCAGACAAATCTAACAATAGCGCACTACTATTAGGAATTACTATCTCGCCCTCGTTACTGCCCAATGTAGAGATGAATAAAAGCAAAATTACAAAAAATACAGTATTAACGATAATTTTTCTAAAAGTGTTTAACAAGCCAAAAAATCTGAAAATAAATTTTTTTAATTTGCTTTGCTTTACCTGATCTTGAGAAAGTGATGTAGCTTCTGTCATATTATCCAGCGTTGTTAAGGTATTATAAATATTAGACCGCTATGCTACTTAATTATTGCTAAATTATGTAGTCTCAATAGTAAATAAATGTGACTTTGAAAGAAATTAGGCTTTTATAAGGTCTAAATACAGGCTAACTAATTAACTACGTTTATAGATGATGTGAATATGACTATTTCAAACTATGTAACAACTTATCAAAATTTTTTAGAAAAGCTTAAAAGCTTTGACGGACTTCCTGCCTTATTGTTACGCCTTTATCTTGCGCCTATATTTATTATGGCGGGTTATGGAAAAATGCAATTTACTGACCCACAAGTTTCCGGTATAGCTAATATATTTACTAGTCCTGACATTATTGCTTGGTTTGGTAATACCGAATGGGGATTAGGTTTACCATTTCCTACATTACTCGCAAATATGGCTACTTGGGTTGAGTTTTTTGGTGGTTGGTTTTTATTAATTGGTTTATTTACACGTTTACTTAGCATTCCTCTAATGTTTACTATGATTATGGCAGCAACTACAGTACATGCTGACAATGGCTGGTTTGCAATTACACCAACAAATCCAGATACCAGCCCGGCTAAAATGTTGACTTGGTTAGGCGTTGATAGTGCTCAAGCTAGTCTAGATAATAGCAATGGAACAGGCTCACGTCTTGATGTTATGCGTGAGTTGTTAGAAGATAACGGCAATACCGAATGGTTATATGAGAACGGTTCGATTGTGGTATTAAATAATGGAATAGAATTTGCGACTACCTATTTTATTATGTTACTGGCCTTATTTTTTATTGGCGCAGGGCGCTTTACCAGTGTTGATCATTATCTGTATACTAACTACCAACGTAAATATAAAAAGAGTCTCTATAGTTGATGAACGCCCAAGAATTATTATTACAACGCCAATCTACCCCTAGGCTTACTGCGCCAGCACCAAAAGCTTGTGATTTATCGTTTATGCTCAATGCTGGGATGCGTGTACCTGATCATGGGGCGTTAACGCCTTGGTTTTTTACCGTAGTTGAAAACCAAGGATTAGATAAACTTAGTCAAATATTTGAACAGGTGGCTATTGATCAAGGTAGCGATGATGTCAAGATATTGAAGGCTAAAAACATGCCATATCGCGCACCTTTGATCATTGTAATAAGTACACAATATCAATCACACGAAAAGGTGCCACAGTCAGAACAAACTATCGCTGCTGGTTGTGCCGCTCATGCTATGCAAATGGCTGCTTTTAGTTTAGGGTTTGGTGCAGTTTGGCGTACAGGCGATTTTAGCCATAATAATTGTGTCAAACAGGCATTATCAGTCAACGAAAAAGACGATATTATTGGCTTTCTTTATATTGGAACACCTCAAAAGGAACTTGTCATTAAACCAAGAAAAACCTTTGAACAACACGTTGCCTATTTATAAAATACCTCATCGAGTATACGTATGAATATTGAAATAATTGATCAACCTGAACAAGAACTTATTGATTTTCTGGATGAACGAATAGCTGAATTTAATTGGGCACGTTGGGAAGTTAATGAACGTAAGCCATTAGCTATTCAAATAAAGAATGACGACGGCAGTATAATCGCAGGGGCATCAGCACGAACTTTTGGTTATTGGCTGTTAATTGATACATTGTGGGTATCTGAAGAATTACGTGGACAAGCTGTAGGCAAAAAAATTCTCATTGAGCTTGAGAATACTGCTAAAGCGAGAGGCTGTACTCACAGTTTGTTAGATACCTTGAATTTTCAAGCGATGCCTTTTTATGAAAAATATGGCTATGTAACGCAGTGGACCCAAGAGAATTATCCTGAAACAGGCTGTAAGTATTTTATGGTTAAATCGCTTATTTAACTGATAGAGTACAATTTCAGGATATAAAAAAACCTCTATAATAGAGGTTTTTTATTGTAAATTATTTACCCATCATACTGATTAGAATGCCGCGTTGTTCGGCGTTCTTGGGAAAGGAATTACGTCACGTACATTCTGCATACCTGTTGCATAAGCAACTAAACGTTCAAAACCTAAACCAAAACCTGAATGAGGAACGGTACCGTAACGACGTAAATCGCGATACCAGCTATAATCATCGATGTTTAAATTCATTTCTTCTAAACGAGCGTCAAGTACATCAAGACGTTCTTCACGTTGGCTACCACCAATAATCTCACCAATACCTGGTGCTAGAATATCCATAGCGGCAACAGTTTTTCCGTCGTCATTTAAACGCATGTAGAATGATTTAATATCTTTCGGGTAGTTTTGTAAAACGACCGGACCATTAAAATGTTCTTCAGCTAAGTAACGTTCGTGCTCTGAGTTTAAATCTACACCCCAAGCCACTTTGTTTTCAAACTTCTTACCACAGTTTTCTAAAATGGTAATAGCGTCGGTGTAATCTAGACGAACAAAGTCGTTCTTAATGACAGAATTTAAACGATCTACTACGGTTTTATCAACACGCTGTTGGAAGAAGTTCATGTCGTCGGCACGTTCATCAAGAACCGCTTGGAAAACATATTTCAACATTTCTTCAGCAAGATCTGCTGCATCAGACAAGTCAGCAAAAGCGATTTCTGGTTCTATCATCCAGAACTCTGCTAAATGACGAGTTGTATTTGAATTTTCAGCGCGGAACGTTGGACCAAAGGTATAAACTTTAGAAAGCGCACATGCGTATGTTTCTACGTTTAATTGTCCTGAAACCGTTAAGAAGGTTTCTTTACCAAAGAAGTCTTTTGCATAATCTACATCGCCTTTATCTGTGCGTGGTAAATTTTCCATATCAAGGGTACTGACACGGAACATTTCACCGGCGCCTTCACAATCTGAGCCTGTGATTAAAGGGGTGCTTATCCAAAAATAGCCTTTGCTATGCAAAAAACGATGAACGGCTTGAGCTAAAGTATTGCGAACACGCGTTACTGCACCGCCGATATTGGTACGAGCGCGTAAATGTGCTTGCTCACGTAGAAATTCAATACTATGACGCTTCGCAGCCATTGGGTAAGTATCTGGATCATCAACTAATCCAAGAATTTCAACGTTAGTCGCTTGAATTTCAAATGACTGACCTTTACCTGGAGATTCAACCAAAATACCGGTGACCTTTACGGCTGCACCTGTAGTTAATTTTAATACTTCTGATTGATAATTATCGAGATCACTTGGAGCGATAGCTTGAATAGCATCAAAACATGAACCGTCATGAACGGCAAGGAATGAGATACCGGCTTTAGAATCGCGGCGAGTACGGATCCAACCGTGTACTGTCACTGCTTCACTTACTGGGTATTTACCCGCAAGTACATCAGTGATTGAGATAACTGACATTTATCAACCTCTTTACTTTAATTATTATTACTGACTTTGCACATTTGTCCAGTTATATTCACTGGTTCAATTTGTACTAACTTTAAGGTGTGATATGTTACCTTTACTACTGCGTTTAACAAGTAAAACTTACTTATCCGGTCTATATAAAAACAAAAAACAGTAATATTGACTTTAGAGGGTTTAAATCAATGATATTGAAATCAAAAAACAGACGTTATTCAACTGATATTGGTGTAGTGCTAATGCGGATATTAGCACTAAGCGGCTGGGCATTATTTATATTTGCTATAGGGATGTCTTATTATGCTGCGCCCGAACAAGATTATGGTTTACTACGTTATCGTGGAATCGAAATAAGACAATTTTGGTTAACGCCTTTAACAGGCTATTTATATATTGTACTTTGGGTGAGTGCATTATGCAGTTATTTCTGTTTAGTGCTTGACCATTATCGTAGTCGAAGAAAACGAGACAGTAAGCATTTTAATTTAGTGCTACTACTCACTGTTACAGTTGCTTGGGTGATGTATATTTTAGTGAAATTAAACGCATTATCCGTTGGCCCATAAACTGGCAGTGACAACGCGCTAAACTGAAAAAAGTTTATATAGTAAAGCAGAGCTCCTCATCGAGTACTGTGCTAATCGCTGTAACGAGTAAAGTTAACTCATCTTTATTACTTATAAATGGTGGCATAATATAAATAAGTTTACCAAAGGGTCTTATCCAAACACCCAATTCAACAAACCTTTTTTGTATGGAGGCCATATCTACAGCATCGACGGTTTCGACAACCCCAATTCCACCTAGAACTCGTGAACTTTTTACTCTTGAGTGGGTATTTAAAGGTAATAAATGTTCTCTCAAAAAGCTTTCAATGAAATTGATTTGATGCTGCCACTCGCCAGTTCCTAAAAGTTCTAAACTTGCATTTGCGACGGCACAGGCAAGTGGGTTTGCCATAAAAGTAGGGCCGTGCATAAAACATCCGGCTTCTCCGTTACTTATTGTATTAGCAACTTCATCCGTACAAAGGGTTGCGGCAAGTGTCATATAACCACCGGTTAAAGTTTTACCTAAACACATAATGTCAGGGCTAATATCAGCCCAGTTACAACCAAACATTTTCCCGGTACGGCCTAGGCCTGTAGCAATTTCATCAGCAATAAAAAGAATGTTATATTTATCGCAAAATGCTCTGCACGCATGTAGGTATTTAGGATGATAAAATCGCATACCGCCAGTACCTTGAACAATCGGCTCTATTATAAATGCGGCAACCTCATGATGATGCGCGGCGAATAATTTTTCTAATTCAATTAATTCGCTGTCGTCCCAAGGCTGGAAAAAATCACTTTGAGGAGCAGGGGCAAAAATATTTTTCATTAATACCGATTCAAATATTTGATGCATACCATTTACCGGGTCGCATACCGCCATCGCAGCAAAAGTATCACCGTGATAGCCATTCTTAACAGTCAGTAATTTATGTTTCTCGGTTTTTCCTTGGCTATGCCAATACTGCAGCGACATTTTGATAGCGACTTCAACAGATACAGAACCAGAGTCAGACAAAAAAACTTTTTGTAAAGGCTTAGGCGTAATATCTATTAATTTTTTACATAGATTAATCGCAGGTTCATGTGTTAATCCGCCAAACATTACATGTGCCATCTTTTGGGTTTGTGCAATAAGGGCTTCGTTCAACTTCGGGTGATTATAACCATGTAATACAGACCACCAAGACGACATACCGTCAACGAGTTTTTCTCCACTGGCAAGTTGAATATGAACTCCCTCAGCAGATTCAACTAAATAAGAAGGTAATGGTTTAGACATCGAAGTGTAGGGATGCCAAACATGTTTTTTATCGAAATTGAGTAGTTCTGTGTGTTTTTTGTTCATATGTAAGGCTGGCTTCGGCTTTTAGGTTGACAATTAATGACTATTGCATAGATTACCTGTTAATATTTACCGATGCAATTTTCAAATTTACCTATTTAAAGTAAAGGTTTCACATGACACAAACAAATTTACCGCGCCATAACTGGTCAATAAAAGAAGTAGACGCTTTATTTGCAATGCCTTTTAGCGACCTTATGTTTAAAGCTCAAACAGTTCATCGTGAACACTTTAACCCTAATGAAGTACAAGTGAGTACTTTATTGTCGATAAAAACAGGCGCTTGTCCAGAAGACTGTAAGTATTGCTCACAGAGTGCTCGATATAATACTGATGTTGAAAAAGAACGCTTAATGGAAGTTGAAAAGGTATTAGAAGCCGCAAAAATAGCAAAAGAACAAGGGTCGACCCGTTTTTGTATGGGTGCTGGTTGGAGAAACCCTAAAGCTCGCGATATGCCATATGTTTTAGAAATGGTAAAAGGCGTGAAAGCGATGGGCTTAGAAACCTGTATGACATTAGGAATGATTGATGGCGGCCAAGCCGATGAATTACAAAGCGCCGGTTTAGATTATTACAATCATAACCTTGATACATCTCCTGAGCATTATAACTCAATAATTACCACTCGTAGTTTTCAAGATCGATTAGACACCCTGCAAAACGTCCGTGATTCAGGCATGAAAGTTTGTAGTGGTGGCATTGTTGGTTTAGGTGAAAGTGCACAAGACAGATCTTCATTTTTAGCTCAATTAGCTAATTTACCTAAACACCCTGACAGTGTACCTATTAACATGCTGGTGAAAATTGCTGGAACACCTTTAGCTGATGTTGATGATTTAGAACATTTTGATTTTGTTCGTTGTATTGCTGCCGCTCGTATTATGATGCCTAAAAGTCATGTACGTTTATCTGCGGGACGTGATGCGATGAATGAGCAAATGCAAGCAATGTGTTTCTTGGCTGGTGCCAACTCAATATTTTACGGTTGTAAATTACTAACAACAGGTAACCCTGAAGCAAATAAAGATATGCAATTGTTTGCTAAGTTAGGCATTAACACAGAAACAGTGACTAGTCATGATGTTGAAGAAGAAGAGCAACAATTAACAACCGCTGTTGTTAATCAACAAAATAAAGAGCTTTTTTACGACGCTGCTTTATAAAACTTTGTCTATGAAGAATATAACTAAATATTATGTCTTTTAACTTTATTGCTGAGCAAGTTGCTCAGCAAAAAGAAAAATCACAATATCGCCAACGCCAATGCATCAGCGAGCAGAGTGGTCGTGAAGTTATTGTGGCAGGAAAAAACTATTTAAATTTTTCCTCAAACGATTATTTAGGCTTAAACCATCATCCTTTGATCAATAAAGCATTACAAGAAGGTGTTGACAGATTTGGCAGCTGTGCCAGTGCGTCTAGTTTGATCACTGGGTTTCATTATGCCCATCAAGCTTTAGAAGAAGAAGTTTGCCAGTGGTTAAATAAACCTAGGTGTCTACTTTATAGTAGTGGATTTTCAGCAAACTCTGGTGTGCTTCAAGCGCTAGGTAATAAAGACTGTCATTTCATTTTAGACAAGTTAAGTCATGCATCATTAATTGATGGGGCATTAGCAAGTGATGCGACTATAAAGCGTTACTTGCATAATAATCACCAACAACTTGAGCAGTACTTAGCAAAAACTGAACAAGAAAATAAGCTTATTATTTCTGAAGGTGTGTTCAGCATGGACGGTGATTGCGCTGATGTAAACCAGCTACTTGATATTGCCAAACACAATCAAGCTTGGCTTTATATGGATGACGCACATAGTATTGGTGTGGTTGGCGAACAAGGTCAGGGCAGTTGCAGTTTTGGTGATGTTAATATCGTGATGGCAACATTCGGAAAAGCATTAGCCACCGGCGGTGCATTTATCGCATGTGATGAAAATGTTCATGACTATCTCGTTAATTTTTCTCGCCACTATATTTATTCAACGGCAATTTCTCCAGCACTAGCATGGGCGACAAAAAGAAGTATTAAATTAGCGCAAACCGAATCTTGGCGACGTGATAAAATAACTGAGTTAAGTCAAAAATTATCAGCTAAGCTTGATGACAGCATAAATATATTGCCCTCTACATCTTCTATACATGCCATCGTTATTGGTAACGAAGATAAAACGTTACAAACGTGTGAATTACTGAAAAGCAAAGGGATTTGGACAACCGCAATTCGGCCCCCTACGGTGGCAAAGAACAGCTCCAGGTTACGCGTTACGCTCACTGCGAACCATAAAGAGCAGGATATCAATTACTTAGCAGATTGTTTAAATGAGGTCTTACTAAATGCCTGAAGTATTAAACAGAATTAAAATAGCAAAATCATTTGGCTCAGCCAGCCATTCATATGACGTTTCTTCTCGATTACAGCGATATACGGGTAAGAAATTGATGTCATTTCTACCTAATCGTACCGATTTAACCGTGGTAGATTTAGGCTCTGGAACAGGTTTTTTTACTGACATATTAGCGAGCAAATATCAGCAAACTATTGGTGTGGATATATCAAGTAAAATGCTTTCTTTTGCTCAAGAGAAGCGCAGTAAACAAATTCATTGGTTGGAAGCTGACGGTTACCACCTACCTTTTCAAGATAATAGTATTGACGTAATTTATTCAAACCTAGTTATCCAATGGTGTGATCCATTAGAGCTTTTGATTAAAGAGGTTTTACGGGTATTAAAACCCGGTGGATTATTCATATTCTCGACATTACTTGATGGCACTCTACGTGAGTTAAAGTCATCTTGGGCGCAAGTCGATGATGAAAAACACGTAATAGATTTTAAAACGGCAGCACAACTAACCCCTATTATTGATAACTCATCGTGTCGATTACTTGAGCACAGTACGATCGATCTAGTTTTGGAATACGAAAATGTTATTCATCTTGCTCGTGAATTAAAAGGCTTAGGCGCTAACCATATACCTAAACAAAAAGGTAAGGGGTTAGCTGGTAAAGAAAAATGGCAAAAAATGACAGAAAGTTACCAAGACTTTCAAGAGCCTAGCGATATTTATCCTGCTACGTATCGTGTCTATTCAGGGATTGTAGTAAAACTTAATGATTAAAATTTTTATTACCGCAACGGATACCGACGCGGGAAAAACCTATGTTGCACAAGTATTGACATCAGCTTTAGTTGAGCAAAATTATCGTGTTGCGGTTTTTAAGCCAATATCTGCTGGTTGTCGATCCGTACATTTACCTGAAGGTGATGTTCTGATCAATGAAGATGCTGAACAGTTAATGCAGCAAGCTAACTGTTCACAAAGTATTACTGAAATTAATCCGATAGCATTTGAACCTGCGATTGCGCCACATATTGCTGCTCAATTAATAGATAGTGACATAAGTATTAGTGAAATACACAATAGCTATAAACGTATAGAAAACAGAGCAAGCGATTTAATAATTACTGAAGGTGCAGGCGGTTGGCGCTTACCATTAGGCAATGGTCATTTTTTATCTGAGTTTGTACAGTTAACACAGCAAAAAGTGATTTTAGTGGTTAATATGAAACTCGGTTGTTTAAATCATGCCGTGCTAACTTACGAAACCATAATTGCCGATGGGCTCGATTGTCTAGGTTGGGTAGCAAATTGCCCTGAGCCTATGGATTATTTATCTGAAAACATCACAGAATTAACCGCATTAATTTCAGCCCCTTTGCTTGGTAAACTTAAATTTAATGCGAATATTAAAAAAGCAGCATCGTCAATGAACATTGAACCTATAACTTCGCTGCTTTAAATAGGTAGGCCCTCTAAAGTAAAAAGCTTAACGCTTCTGTTAATTCAATCGTACGTTTGTTACCTGCTTTAAATAAAAAGCCACAGGGTTGTTCAACTAACTCATTGGCCAATAATGAAAGTTTGTTATTTTCAAGCTTTAAAGCACTGCCTTCAACAATGCCTACAATGGGCATTTCTCCATTTATCACCATAAACTCTGCTAAACGTTGTTCACGAGTTTCACCATTATGGCCAGGAGGATTAAAGTCTGTGTAGTGTGGGTTCAACTGAAAAGGCACTAAGTTAAGCGCATTAAAACTTTCAGGTTCAATAATAGGCATGTCGTTAGTGGTACAAATACTGGCACCAGCAACATTTGATCCTGCACTCCAACCTATGTAAGGAGTTCCGTTATTTACTTTCTCCTGAATAACGTCGATTAACTTATTCTCATACAGTTGATGTAATAAATGAAAAGTATTACCTCCACCAATAACAATTGCTTGTGCATTGTTAACAGCCTTAATTGCATCATCAAACTGATGAATACTTGTAACCCTTATCCCTATTGACTGCAACGCACTTTGTACTTTGTTCAAATAGTCGTCATAACTTAACGTAACACCAGCGTAAGGAATAAATAGAATCTCTTTAATTCCTGCTAAGTGATGTTCAATCATCGTTTTTGCATGTTCTAAATAAGGAGTATTACCAGCGCGCGAACTACTAAGTAGTAGTAAATTTTTATTTGTCATTTTTATCTCTTAATATTTTAGTATTCTAATTAGTTGATATTAATAAACGTAAGTTCTTTCGTTTATTTGTTCAATTCATTCATACAAGCGCTAGCAATAAATCCTGAACGTGTTTTATATGATGAAGATTTACTGACCCGATCATCAATTTGTTTGATAAGTAGTTCAGGCAAGGTGACATTAATTTTATGACTTTTACCTAAATAGGGTGTTATGTCGATATCAATAATACACCAGATAACAGCAGGGTTTGCTTCTTGATGATTATCAATAGTTGTTGCGTGCGGAATAGGCTCTCCATACTCCGACAATATAGATAAGTGTGACGCAATACTGTCGCTTATTTTACTTAACGCAATATCAATCCCTTCACCATTACATTCACAACCCGGTAAGTCAGGGACGCTAACTTTATAGTGATCAACACCAATTATTTTCTT
>Ga0209396_1004755_pt1 | contig 13089 bp, 8 predicted proteins | sample GOMGulsemesocosm_6_FD_184638 | JGI IMG/M metagenome (GOLD analysis project Ga0209396, IMG submission 184638) | Methane-oxidizing microbial communities from mesocosms in the Gulf of Mexico - GOM8C Gulf of Mexico (SPAdes) (version 2) | ecosystem: Environmental > Aquatic > Marine > Cold seeps...
CTGGATCTTGCATACTCTGACACAGGCTCTCGAGTGAAGTTCAGAGAAATGTAAATAAATGACAAGGCCACAACCCTAGTTGTAACGGATTTAGATATTGGCAGCAACTGCCGTCCTCGAACTATGCCGACTGGCGAGCAAAAGCGGGGCCTTTTTGTTTATTATTCAGCCAATTCTGCAATACCAAAAATTGATCTTCACAGGCACTGCGATGCGTTAACAATGAAATCTGGTTGTAGTTACGCCGACTACCACCGCGGCGGCTCACCCCCACCAGCTGGGCATCATGGTGCCCTAGTTCTTCTAACCACAACCGAGTATCAGCAATCTGGCCCCACAGACGGCGGTTATCCAAGGAAAAATATAGGCTGGGGGGCAGCCCCTTGCGCCGAAGGGCTGATCGATAATCAAAACTGTCCTGAGGGTCCAACCAGTCCGGCTGACTGGTCCACCCATGCAGCTCCTGAGCCAACCTCGAAGACTCGGCATGTTTATCACTAAAGCCCGCTCGACCGAGTAAAACACATGACAAATTATTCTGAGCCTGCCAGAGCATGTAGCTCAGCGTTTTCGCCAACCCATGTAATTGGCAGCGCCGAGCGGCCGCAAAGTGAATCATGCCCAACAGCGGAGCCGGTAATAAATCCATACGCGCGTAAGCGGCGCTGAGCATGATGCTGCCGAGCCCATGACCAAGCCAAAACTGCGCCTGCCCAGGCCTCAGCTTCGCCAGACAGGCGAGGTGTGCGGGGATGTCTTGCGTAATAATATGGTGCAGACCCCAGTCAGACTGCCGGTTAACCCGAGGCCAAGACGCTCCTTTACCTCGGCATTCCGCCACGTATACATCAAAACCTTGATCCGCTAAATACGGCGCCAAACCGCTGTCGCAACCATCTCCCCAGAACAGCTCATTACTCTGACCAAAACCCGCCACCATAAAAACTGGAATGCCTCGCTCGTTGCGATAACAACGCTGTAAGGACAGCTGATGCCCACCGGCATTCACTCGGTAGCGGGTCTTAGATAACAGAGCGTTACGCCACGCAAAAGAGGTCATTGGTATGATAATTCCTGCTGCCAAGAAACGAGATACCCGAAGCCTAGGACGGATCAAAACACCCTGCACTCTATAGAGCGTAAGCGCCGGAACGCAATCACCCGCCTACAGCATAGAGCACTCACGCTTCCACAGCCCATTACTTAGCGCCGAAAGCGAATACCCACACATTTAAAAGTCGCCTTGTGGCGACTTTTAAATGGCAATAACAGCTTTTAACATCGACAGAATCCGTCACTCTAGGACTCAGATTCTTGCCACAGTTTATTGAGGCGCTTAGCCGATACCGGCATCAACGTCCTTAACGACTGGGCGAATAAAGAAACTCGGTACTCTTCCAGCATCCAACGGTATTGCAGTAACGCTGGTTTACCCAACACCAATGCATGCCCCTCTTTTTCCAAGCGTGTGTACCAGCGCTCCGACAAAGACTCCATCTCCAGCGTCCAGACCTTATCCTTCTGAATCTGTGACGGCGCCTTTTCTAAACGCAACAACATCGCTTTTAAATAGCGCGGGTACTGCTGAAACCAGTTGGCCGGCGTCTCAAACAAGAAACCTTTGTAGATAAGCTGCTGTAATTGTTTATTGATGTCACCTGCGGCAATGGCGATGGCCAAGGCATTTTTATTACTCTTAATCGCCTTTTTAATGGCCACAACAGACGCCAAAGTATCCACCAGAGTTTTGGCTATCTCTTGCGCTCGTGCGGTTACCTGCTCTCCCCCCTTTGCCAAACAGGCATCAAACTCAGCTGCATTTCTGGGCAGCGTAGCGCCATCGGCAAAACAGCACTGGCGCACCGCCGCCATCATCATGTCATCAACCACCTGCTCTCGCTTCCCCAAATCGACAACCGTCAACCCTAGGTCCTTGCCCTTAAGCAACTCCTTGCGCAGATATTTTACCGTGGTCGACATATTCAATAGCGCCAGGCGACAAAGGCCGCGCTCGGTTTCAAATTTTGACTCAACGGGGTTATCCCGCAGCTTGAGCGCAACACTGTCACCTTTATCGACTAACGCTGGGTAAGCGCTGATGTTCATACCTGCGCGCTTTAACTGAACCGTATCCTCGAAGGTTTCAAAGTCCCAGTTGCGGATACCTTCACGCTCAATGCCGTCGTCCTGCGTCTGCAGCGTTTGCTGCAATTGGTCGCGGTACTTTTCACGCAGGCTGGTCAAATCGCGGCTCTGCTCTAATACGCGCCTGCGATCATCCACTACCTGAATATTAAAGCGGTAGTAATCATCAAGCTGTACCTGCGCCCACACGTCACGAGGTACCTGCACCAGTGTTTGGCGCTTGAGTTGGTGGCTCAGCGCCTCTATCAGCGATGAATTATCCGCCTTGAGTGATTGCAAAGCCTTGTCGACCACCGAGGGCACTGGCACGAAGTTTTTGCGCCACTGTTTCGGCAGGGCTTTTAAAAGTGCAATGCACTTCTCACGCAATATACCAGGAATCAACCATTCCAAACGCTGTTCTGGCACTAGGTGCAATGCGGCAACCGGCACTTGAACACTGACACCGTCGGCCGGATGATTGGGTTCAAAGTGATAGCTGAGCTCAAATTCAAGACCATCACAGACCAATCGGTCCGGGAACTGCGCTTCGGTAATGCTACTGGCGTCATGCTGCATGAGCTGATCACGCCCCAAATACAGCAGCCGTGGTTTTTCTTGCTCGATGTCTTTGCGCCAGCGCTCAAAGCCCGCCAAGTTCACCACGTTCGCGGGGATACGCTCATCAAAGAAACGGTAGAGCGCCTCATCATCCACCAAGATATCGCGGCGTCGTGACTTGGCTTCCAGCTCATGCAGTTGAGCAATCATGGCCTGATTCGCAGTAAAGAACTTTCCGCTTGCGCGCGCCTTACTGCCGCCTTTCATGCTGTCGGCGTAGCGCCCCTCAACCAACGCGGCGCGGATAAAAACCTCACGTGAAGCAACCGGGTCTATTTGACTAAAGCTCACCCGCGCTTTCTCAATCAACACCAAGCCATAGAGACTGACCCGCTCATAGGCCATCACCTGTCCAGCTTTGGCATCATAGTGAGGTTCAAACTGTTGGCGTTTTACCAGATGCTGCGCCGCATCCAAGACCCAATTAGGCTCGACTTTCGCCACCTGGTGTGCAAATACCTTGGAGGTTTCCAACAGTTGCCCGGCCACCATCCACTTGGGAGATTTCTTGGCTTGGCTGGAGCCGGGGAAAATCATAAAGCGTCTATTGCGTGCCCCCAGATACTCACGCTCCTCCGCTTTATTGCCGACCATACCAAGTAAACCCGGCAACAGGGCTCGGTGTAGGCTTTCGTAGCTCGCCGGCTGCGTATTTTGTTTCAGCCTTAACGGTTTAAGCGCCGTCAGCAGTTGGTGATGCACCTCGCGCCACTCACGCAGGCGCAGGTAAGATAAGAACTCTCGCTTACAGAGTTTGCTCCATTGATTGGAGGACAACTCCTGACGCTGGGTTTCTACATACTCCCAGAGATTTAAATAGGCCACGAAGTCTGAGTGATCGTCGTTAAAGCGGCGATGCTTTTCATCCGCCGCCTGTTTTTTATCCGACGGTCGATCGCGGGGGTCTTGCACCGATAGCGCACTGATAATAATTAGCAGCTCACGCAGACAATTACTCTGGCCGGCGGCTAGCAACATACGACCCAGCTTGGGATCAACCGGCAGGCTCATCAATTGCCGACCTAAAGGCGTGAGCTTACTCTTGCCATCAACCGCCTGCAGTTCCTCCAGCAGTTTAAAGCCATCGTTAATCAGTCGCTGATCCGGTTTATCGACAAAATCAAACTCTCGAATATCACCGATGCGCAGATTCAGCATTTGCAGAATAACCGCCGCCAAATTAGTGCGGGTTATCTCGGCGTCGGTAAACTCTGGTCGCGCCAAGAAATCTTGTTCCTCATAGAGGCGGTAACAAATACCGGCACTGACACGACCACAGCGCCCCTGGCGCTGATTAGCACTGGCCTGGGAGATGGCTTCAATCGGCAATCGCTGGATTTTTGAACGGTATGAATAACGGCTGACGCGGGCAAAGCCTGGGTCAATAACATAGCGAATACCGGGTACCGTCAACGAGGTTTCCGCCACATTGGTGCTCAATACCACGCGGCGGCCACGGTGATTATTAAAGACTTTGTTTTGCTCTGCCAAACTTAAGCGTGCGTAGAGAGGCAGGATATCCAAGTGCGGGTGGCTGGCATTACGCAGCGTCTTCGCTGTTTCACGGATCTCGCGTTCACCACTGAGGAAAACCAAAATATCACCGCCGCGCTGGGACTGGCCTTTCTCGCTGGCAAGAATCTCCGCGACTGTGTCGCTGATCGCCTGATATTGGTCATCATAATCATCGGTCATGGGGCGGTAGTGGGTCGTCACGGGATAGGTGCGACCCGATACTTCAATCACTGGCGCGGGATTGCCTTGGGCGTCACTGAAGTGCTTGGAAAAACGCTCCAGGTCGATGGTCGCCGAGGTGATGATGACTTTTAAATCAGGGCGCTGGGGCAGAATGCGTTTGATGTAACCCAGTAAGAAGTCAATATTGAGGCTGCGTTCGTGCGCCTCATCAATGATAAGCGTATCGTACTTATTCAGAAACCGATCGTTCTGAACCTCCGCCAGCAAGATGCCATCGGTCATCAATTTTACGTGGGTGGTGTCTTTACTGTTATCGGAGAAGCGAACCTGATAACCCACCGACTCGCCCAGTGGGGTTTTCAATTCTTCGGCAATGCGACTCGCCACGGTGCGCGCGGCAATACGGCGCGGTTGCGTATGGCCAATGGTGCCCTTTATGCCACGCCCGAGTTCTAGACAAATTTTGGGTATCTGGGTGGTCTTACCCGACCCGGTTTCGCCCGCTAACACCACCACCTGGTGGCGATCAATCATCTCGCTGATTTCGTCACGGCGCTCGCAGACAGGTAGACCATCTGGGTAGGTAATCGCTGGCACCAGCGCCGCGCGTTTTTCACACAAAGCCACCGACTGCGCTATGGCGCGCTGCAGTTTTTCAATACGCGGCGTCAACGCAGCTTGATCTGTCGCCTTCTTCAGGGCACCTATAAGCTCGCGACACTGGCGCGCTAAACGGTATTGATCCCGCGTCATTACCTGACTCAACTGGGACTGTAGATTACTCAGTAATGCTTGGCTCAAAGCCCTTCTCCGACAGCAGCACTCATCGCGCGGCGGCAATACAGCCACGGGACAAAAGCGGCGATTATACGGGCTAACGCGCCTGCCAGCACCCTCATCGAATAAGACACACCGGCGGAGGTATCAACTACACTTAGACATACTAAGACTAATAACAGAGTATTTTGTTATAAGTGACTTGCCACCTAAGGGGCTTACTAAGTGGACAACGCTCTTAACGTCAAAGGCGCCGCCCGCCTGCCGATGCATTCGCATTACGACCTCGCGATTATCGGCGGCGGTATCAACGGCACCGCCATAGCTGCAGCAGCCGCCAGCGCTGGTCTCAGCACTGTATTGTTAGAGAGCAGTGATCTCGCGTCTGGAGGCTCATCCAATACACTGGGGCTACTCAGTGGTGACCTCAACCTATTGGACCAACTTGCCTTTGATCGAGTACGCCAGCACCTAAAAGAACAGCAAACCGCACAGCGCCGCGCACCGCACCTTGTTTACCCCCATCACTGCTTTCTCTTAGATCAGCCGGAGGTACGCAGCAGTCGCCGGGTTAACACCGGCATGAAGCTCTACCGCCACCTGCAATGCCACCTGCCACTGCCCAGCAACGGACTCGCGCCAGCCAAGCTGTTACGCAAACCCCAGCTCACCAGCTATCCCTATATAGATTGCAGCTTTGACAGCAGCCGCTATGTCATAGCGCAGGCATTATTGGCCGCCAATCAGGGTGCTGAAATTTTCAATTACACACCGGTTATGTCCGCTAAGCGCTGCCAGGAGAGCCGCCGCTGGCATCTATGGCTATTGCCCCAGGGGCAAAATCAAGAACAAACGATCACCACCAAAGCCTTAATAAACGCCAGTGGTGCCGACACGGGTAATCTGCTGGGTGACACCATGCAGCTTGAGTCTCGCTGTCAGGTCACCCCCATCAACAGCATCAGCTTGGTGATTCGCGATCTAGATCCCGCTTTTAATCAACACGGCTTTTGCTTTCAGGCGCCGAACCGCCAACTGATACAATTGATTCCCTGCCAATTACCACAGTCTCGGACAACCGAAGCAGCCCCCCTGTTTCGCCTCAGCTGTAGCACACCTCCGCAACAACTCGAACAGCAACAACAACTGGAGTGGCTGCTCGATTGCGTTAATCAACAGCTCATCACCCCGATTAGCCGAGATCAGGTCGTCAGCCGCAGTCGAGGGCAACGCAATTTGTGTCGCGAGGCCTGGCTAAAACTGCAAACCGAAACCATACCCACCGAGCCGTCACTGGTGGACTTTGATTGCCGTGATGGGCATTCGCCGCTCATCAACATATTCAGCAGCCATCTCAGTGCTCACCGATTGATGGCCGAGCAGACTCTGGAGATGCTAACCCCATATTTCGACGACAGACTGAGCCGCGACAAGATTCAACGGCACGCTCAACAACCCCTATCTGGGGGCGACTTTGATCACACAGACCTCAGCGGATTTATTGAACGCTTAGAGGCGCACTACCCACAATTAACAGCCGGCTTACTGCAGCGCATAGCTCGACAATACGGCAGCAACAGCCGCAAGCTATTGGGGCGGCGTCAGACCTTGAAAGACCTAGGAAAAAAACTGGCCCCCGACCTCTACGCCTTTGAAGTTGACTACCTACTGCAGTACGAGTGGGCCAGCTGCGCTGAAGACATTCTCAAGCGCCGCTGCTCGCTTGAGCACCTTTGCAGCGCAGTGGATGTCGAGCGGCTAGAAGAATACATCAAGGCGCATAAGCAGTGCTGGTCACAAACGAGCGAATAATTTAACACCACAAAAAAAGCCCGCACACAGTCACTGTGTACGGGCTTTTTTGCAACCAAGCTCAACGAGCCGATTACTTCTTCGTCAAATACTTAATACTGCGCTCCATACCCTCGAGTGTTAACGGGTACATATGATCTTCGATCAAATCACGCGTCATTTGAATACTCTGCGTGTGGCTCCAATATTTTTCTGGTGTCGGGTTTAGCCAAACAACGTTTTCGAAGGTACTGGTTAAACGCTCCATCCAGGTCGCCCCCGCCTCCTCATTCATGTATTCCACACTGCCGTACTTATTCGCAATCTCATAGGGCGACATAGAGGCGTCACCAATAAAGATCACTTTGTAGTCGCTGCTGTAGGTGTGCAAGACATCGTAGAGTTTTGTCACCTCGCTATTGCGACGGCGATTGTCCTTCCATACATAGTCGTAGATGAAATTATGAAAGTAAAAATACTCCATGTGTTTGAACTCAGTTTTACAGGCTGAGAACAACTCTTCACACACGCGCACATACGGATCCATCGAACCGCCGACATCAAAAAACAGCAATACCTTTACGGCATTGTGGCGCTCGGGCACCATTTTCAAATCGAGGTAGCCGGCGTTGTTGGCGGTTGAGCGAATGGTGTCGTCCAAATCCAACTCGTCGGCGGCACCGGTACGGGCAAACTTGCGCAACTTGCGCAGCGCAACCTTGATATTGCGCGTGCCTAATTCAGTACTGTCGTCGAGGTTTTTAAACTCGCGTTTGTCCCACACCTTCGCGGCACGCTTGTTACGGCTTTCGCCACCAACACGGATCCCCTCTGGGTTGTAACCACTGTTACCAAACGGCGACGTACCACCCGTTCCAACCCATTTGCTGCCACCCTGATGACGCTTTTTCTGCTCTTCAATACGCTCTTTAAACTGCTTAATCAGCTCTTCAAGACCGCCCATTGAATCAATTTTTTCTTTTTCTTCGTCACTGAGGTTTTTCATAAACTCAGAGCGAATCCAGTCATCCGGAATCAGCGCTTCGACGATATCTTCGAGGTTTTCGAGGCCTTTAAAATAGGCACCAAAAGCTCGGTCAAACCGATCAAAGTATTTCTCGTCTTTCACCAGACAAGTACGGGCCAGCAGATAAAAATCATCAATACTGCCGAAGGCCATGTACTTTTCCATGGCCTCCAAGAGCACCAATAACTCTTTAATTGAGACAGGTACTTGAGCGGTGCGCAGGCCGTAAAAGAAATTCACTAACATAGTGAAGCTCCCACTGTTGCTTGTGGCTCAGTAACACTCATTAGCGCTTGGCTAAGAATGCACACGCTTAACCCTTGCGACGGGTCATGAAAGCAAGGCGCTCAAGTAGGTGAACATCCTGCTCATTTTTCAGCAGTGCGCCGTGCAATGGCGGGATAGCTTGACGCGCGTCGCCGCTCTTGAGAATTTCATCAGGAATATCGTCAGCCATCAGCAGTTTCAACCAGTCCACCAACTCAGAGGTCGAAGGCTTTTTCTTCAAGCCAGGCACCTTGCGTATATCGAAGAAAATATCCAATGCGTCGTTGACCAGCTGCTTCTTAATGTTCGGATAGTGAACATCAACAATCTGCTGCATGGTGTCACGTTCAGGGAAGCTGATGTAGTGAAAGAAACAGCGACGCAGGAAAGCATCTGGCAGTTCTTTTTCATTATTACTGGTGATAAGGATAATCGGGCGATGCTTGGCCTTAATGGTCTCGCCTGTCTCATAGACGAAAAACTCCATCTTATCCAACTCCACCAACAAGTCGTTGGGGAATTCAATATCAGCTTTATCGATCTCATCGATCAGCAGCACAACCTGCTCGTCGGCATCGAAAGCGTCCCAGAGCTTGCCCTTCTTAATGTAGTTTTTGATGTCATGAACATCATCGCTGCCGAGCTGAGAGTCACGCAGACGTGAAACCGCGTCGTACTCGTACAGACCCTGCTGCGCTTTGGTGGTGGACTTGATGTGCCACTGAATCAGGCGCATGCCCATGGATCCAGCCACCTGCTCAGCCAGCATGGTCTTACCCGTACCCGGCTCACCCTTCACCAACAGTGGACGCTGCAACGCAACGGTAGCATTAACGGCCATGCGCAGGTCATCGGTAGCAATGTATTCTTTGGTTCCTTCGAACTTCATCAAAACACCCTCAATACGGAAATTGGCACGAATTCTATCACAGTGAATTAGCCCTGTAGCTGTCGCCCAGTGACTTGCTGACTGGTGAAATCGACCAAAATGCAGCCTTACAAGGCTTGTGGTCCACCGCAAGAGCCAGCGACAGCGGTACCGCCCAGAAAACGACTACAATTTAACCGTCAAAAAAGCTACCCCCAGCCAACAGCAATATGCTAAATTGCACGGGTGTACAAAAACTGCTGTCTCAATGAGTGCCTACATGGCAATCAAACAAAGTGAGCAAAGCCCACCACAGCAGACAATGAATCGTTCGCCATAATAAGGAGCACCTCTATGAACAGTGCCGTTGAAGCGTCAGCCGTTGCCTCTGCTGTCGAAGAGAACAACCGTTTCCAGCAAGTGTTTGCCAAGCAACGCAAGGCCTCTCGTACCGATGCATACCCAAGTCTTGCTACCCGTTTAGAGAATCTAAATAAGCTGAAGAAGCTCCTAAAAGATAACCAGATGGATATAGCCGAAGCCATCTCGACGGATTACGGCAACCGTCCAAGTCAAGAAACCCGCATGCTGGAGGTCTACGGCCTGATCAGCGGCGTAGAGTATTCAATTAAGCGTATAAAGAAATGGATGAAACCACAAAAGCGCCACGTAGCGCTGGCGTACATGGGCGCCAAGAATACCGTCATCCCACAGCCAAAGGGCGTGATCGGTATCGTCACCCCATGGAACTACCCACTGTTCTTAGCCTTTAGTCCAGCCATCAGCGCACTTTCTGCTGGTAACCGCTGTATCATCAAGTTGGCCGCTAATTCACAAAATTTGGCGAATCTGCTTAACAAGCTAGTGAGCCCTGTTTTTGACGAAGATACCCTTGCAATCATGCCGGGTATCTCAGCCCGTGAGTTCACGCACATGCCTTGGGACCACCTAGTGTTCACCGGTTCACCCGCCACCGCGACCACCGTGATGGAAACTGCCGCCAAGACGCTCACCCCGGTTACTTTGGAACTAGGTGGTAAGTCTCCGACCATCATCAGTGACGACTTCGACCTTAAAAAAGCCGTTGAGCGCATGAGCTTTGGTAAGTTCGTCAACGCTGGCCAGACCTGTGTTGCACCGGACTATGTCTTTGTACCCCGCGCAAAGCTTGATGCATTTGTCGAAGAGATGCGCAAGGTGGTAAGCGGTCGCTACGCGTCTGCGGCGAGCAAAGATTACACCTCGCTGATCGATCAGAAAGCATTCAACCGCATCACTAATACGCTGACTGACGCCACCGACAAGGGCGCAAAGGCCATTAACCTGCTGGGTAACGATCCAATCCTGGAAGATCAGCGCAAGGTACCGCCGCACATAGTACTGGGCGCGACTGAAGACATGGTCATCATGCAGGACGAGATCTTTGGCCCACTGTTACCGGTGATGCCTTACGACTCCATCGACGATGTTATTACCTACATCAACGAGCACGAGCGTCCACTGGCTCTGTACCTGTTCAGCAACGATAAAGCACTGCAAGAAAAGGTCACCTACAGCACCATCTCCGGAGGCATGTGCATCAACGACGCCGTTTTTCATGCGGCGCAGCACGATATGCCCTTCGGCGGTGTGGGCAATAGTGGTATGGGCCACTACCACGGTAAGGAAGGCTTCGAAGAATTCTCGAAGATGCGCCCTATTTTCAAGCAGGCGCCATTCACCGCGATTCTGCAAATGGCGCCACCTTACGGCCCTGCGTTCGAGAAGATGTACAACATGATGATCAAGTTCAAGCTCTAAAAGCCAGAACCCTGCATCATCGAGCCCCAGTAGCGCTAAGCTACTGGGGCTTTTTTATGCCTAGCGCATTGCTGATAAGTTTTCATCGTACAGCGCAGCCGGTTATTGCTTTATAATTCGCCGCGCGGCTCCCCTGCGGGCCCATTAACGTGAACCCGCGAGATCAAAACAGCATGCCTGCCGACAGCACAGCCAACACCCTAGCGCCCCGCTTAAAAAGCCAAGCGACCAATGTGCTAGGCCCACGATTGGATGCCATTTACGACCAGGTAGCCCTTGAGCAACAAAGTCAGCGCTACGATGCGGTTTGGGATTGCTGTTGTGATCACGGCTATCTGGGCATGAAACTGCTCGCCGCGCAGCTGTGCCCTACCGTGTACTTTGTCGATCAAGTACCGCACATCATTGGGCAATTAAAAGACAAGCTGGATGACCTCGCCGAGCGCTTATTATCCCCGCGCAACTACCAGGCCATTGCCGCCGATGCATCCCAATTACGCTTCCCTGACGGCCAGCGTCACCTGGTTATCTTGGCCGGTGTCGGTGGTGAGCATATAGTCGACATCATCAAGGCTATCGAGCAACAACCCTATGACTGTCGAATTGATTATCTGCTGTGCCCAAGCACCACCCAGTTTAACCTGCGGGAGTTTTTAATCGAACAGGGTTTTGGTGTAAAACACGAAAACCTGGTGGCGGAAAAAGGTCGTGACTACGAGGTATTACTGGTCACGTCGAAACAGGATCATATTTGGCAAGCGCTGATGCCGGTCGGCGGTATGTGGGAAGAGGATAACCCCAACCACCTGCGCTATCAGAAAAAACTCGTAGGCCATTACCAAAATCAAACACGCGGCAAAGACGCGGTGCGAGCAAGACAGATTCTCGCCCACTACCAAAACTGTTTTAAACAGGAAGAATCGACCGTCGAGCCTACACAGATGAACGATGCCCGACAGGCCAGCAGCCAGTGAGTAACCAAGAAGTAGCAACAGGGGTTAAACCCAATCCAGCCGATGACTTTGTCGCGCCTCCCTGTAAAGAAGCTATAGAAATACTCTATGAAGATTCTTCTATTTTACTCATCAACAAACCTTCTGGCCTACTGAGCTTATCGGGTAAAAACCCGTTAAATAAGGACTCCGTACATCACCGCCTAGTACAAACACACCCCAGCGCACGACTGCTGCACCGTCTGGATCTGGGCACGTCAGGTATCATGCTGATTGCCCTGAACAAAGCTGCCAACACGGCGCTAACGAAACAGTTCCAAGCCCGCAGTATCAAAAAGCAGTACACCGCAGTTTTACTCGGACACCTGGAAAAAGATCAGCTTATGATTCAAGCCCCTGTCGCGCGCGGACTTTTTCCTCGGCAGGTTATTTGCGAAGAGACCGGCAAGCCCGCCAGTAGTCAGCTAAAAGTAGTCGAGATATTGAACAAACCAGCGAGAAGCCGTGTGATTTTTTCGCCACTGAGCGGCCGTACACACCAACTGCGAATCCACAGCCAATGGATTGGCCACCCGATACTGGGCTGTGACCTCTACGGTACTCAAGAAAGTGAAACTTTGGCGCCACGCTTATTACTGCACGCCAATAAGCTCAGTTTTCGACACCCAGACACAGAGCAAGAATTAACCATTGAATGCACCTGCCCTTTTTAAACACGACGTTTAGCGCTTTAGCTTGGGCGCGTTATTGATGCCCCAGCTTCCGCACCAACCGCCCTTCGACAAACACCGCCATCTCGCCTGTGGCCAGCGCATTCCATTGCTCATTATTGGTCAACGGCTGAGTGGCTACCACAGTCACGACATCACTGGGCGTCGTCTCGCCGGAAAAATCAATGTTGAGGTCGGCATCGGTTAACTGCGCGGCACCAAAAGGCGCTTCGCGTGTAATCCATTGTAATTTCGTGCTGCAAAATGCCATCAACACACGGCCATTACTCAGCAGCATGTTAAATACACCCATGGCTTTTAATGCGTGCGCGCACTCAAAAACAAACGCACTTAAGCGTTCTTCATCTGGGCATTGCTCAAAGGTCGAGCGCAAGCGTTCCAGCAGCCAACAAAACGCGCGTTCGCTGTCGGTGCTACCCACGGGTAGGTCTT
>Ga0209396_1004759_pt1 | contig 13083 bp, 15 predicted proteins | sample GOMGulsemesocosm_6_FD_184638 | JGI IMG/M metagenome (GOLD analysis project Ga0209396, IMG submission 184638) | Methane-oxidizing microbial communities from mesocosms in the Gulf of Mexico - GOM8C Gulf of Mexico (SPAdes) (version 2) | ecosystem: Environmental > Aquatic > Marine > Cold seeps...
TTGTTGAAAAGTTTATATTGATTATGAGCTTGGCTTTGCCTTCATCTGTTTTCGCTTCTGATCCATCTGCTTTATATTGGCCATTTATGATTGGGTTGGCAATATTAGGTTTATTATTATTTATCGTGAGTTGTATACTCATTACATGCTTAGTTAATAATTGTTATTTGAAAACGATATTAATAGGCTTTTTCTTTGGCATATTTCTTGGCCCAGTTCATCTACCAAATGGGTCTTTCATAATGAATATTGCTAATTTGTTTTTTGGTGATGGACAAGATAGTTTATTTCTAGCATTCTCTTATGCATCTGGTTACGCGCTAATATCCTTTATTATTTATTTTACTGTGATTTACAGAGCTCAAAAAAAATCAAAATAAAATGGCATCACCACTTGCGTTAATTAACAGGTTACTCAGCGGAAATTGTTAATGTTAATCGCTATTGATTGATAGATATTTTTTTGGAGAACAACCAAGCTGTTTCTTAAAGCCAGTTAAAAATGCTGAAGAAGATTCATAACCTAGCTCATAGGCAATATCACTTAAGAGAATGCCTTCATTTAACATTTCTAAAGATTTTAAAATCCGAATTTTCTGCTTCCACTTGCTAAAACCCATACCGTAATTTTTATTAAATAATCTATTTAATGTTCGGCTTGAGGCTCCCACTTTTTCAGACCATTGCTCAATGGTTAATTTGTTTGCTGGTTCATGGTTTAACATTTCTATAATCGGTAATAGTCTATTGTCATTAATCGTTGGCATAAACAGCTCATTGCTCGGTGCTATTGCTAATCTGTCAATTAAAACTTGTACTAGCCGATCTGTTTGTGTTGTTTGTTGATAATGTTCAGGCCAATTAGCGATTTCTAATATTAATGACTTTAATAATGGATCTACAGTTAATGAGCGTACTTTATCGCCTAAAGGTTTGCTCCAGTTTGGGTCGATATATAAGCTGCGATTACTGACCTTACTCTTCAAATGTTGTTGGTGTTCAACTTTCGGCGGGATCCATAAGGCTTGCTCTGGCGGTAATACAAATATACCTTCTTCGGTTTCAGTTTGAGTGACTCCTTTGCATGAATAACACAATTGTGACCAAGGATGAGCATGGTTAACAATATGTGTCATAGCATTAAACTCATGCGCTGTTGAAACAATCGGCCTAGGAAGCTCGGGATAGAGCCTACTTGGACTTTGTTTTATCCATTTTAAACTTGTCTGTTTTGATAAGTTAACTGTCATAATTTCATCTTTTAGCCATCGAATGGAAATAATATACTGTTCTCATTCGCTACACAAATTAGATATTACTGATGATTTTGCAGGAGCAGCATGAATCAAAAAAAAATAAAACCATTTGGGGATAATACAAATAACAAGGCATGGCAAACACCATTTGTTTTTCTTGTTGTTGCAAGTATTGTTATGTCAGCCACTTTTGCGGCATGGTTAGCAATGTTAAACAACTTTGCAATAGAGCAGGCATCATTTACAGGGGCTGAAATTGGCATATTACAATCACTTAGAGAAATTCCGGGATTTTTAGCTTTTACTGCAGTATTCGTTTTATTGGTCTTAGCAGAGCAAATATTTGCACTTATATCTTTATGTATTTTATCGATTGGGGTTGCCATCACGGGGTTATTTCCAAGTATTTATGGCCTGTATGCAACCACGGTTTTAATGTCCATAGGATTTCACTATTACGAAACTGTAAATACATCATTAAGCTTACAATGGTTTAATAAAGATGAAACAGCTGAAAAATTGGGTAAGTTAATGTCAATTAAATCAGCTGCATCTTTAGTTTGTTATGGCCTTATTTGGTTAGGGTTTAGCTATTTCTCTACTAGCTATCAATTTTTATACTTATTTTTCGGTTTAACAGGGCTAAGCCTGACGATTTGGCTCTTTATGGCCATGCCAAAATTTGAAGTGAAACATGCCCAGCATAAAAAAATAATTCTACGAAAACGATACCGTTTATATTACTTATTGACCTTTTTATCGGGCGCCCGTAGACAAATTTTTGTGGTTTTTGCTGGATTTCTGATGGTAGAAAAATTTGGCTATAGTGTTCAACAAATCACACTGCTTTATATGATAAACCATGTTATAAACTTCTTTTTAGCACCTAAAATTGGCGCTTGGATAGGTAAAGTGGGTGAGAAAAAAGCACTTACATTAGAGTACTCTGGTTTGGTGATTGTTTTTGTAGGTTATGCTGTCGTCGAATCTGCTGATATTGCTGCCGTGCTGTATGTAATTGATCATTTGTTTTTTGCTATGGCAATAGCCTTAAAAACTTACTTTCAAAAAATAGCAGACCCTAAAGATATCGCATCAAACTCAGCTGTTAGTTTTAGCATCAATCATATTGCAGCGGTTGTTATTCCAGCAACCTTTGGTTTGATTTGGTTAATCGATAATTCATTGGTATTTTATGCCGGCGCATTGATTGCTGTTGCTTCATTATTTGCAAGCCAGTTTATAAATTTAACTAAAAAGTCAGCTGACTATTCTCAAGAGCTTGAAGTGAATAATAAATAGATTAATTATGATTAAAAACTATATTACATGCGAAAAAGTAACGGATAAAAATAGTCATGGCGGAGAGGGGACTATTGAAATTCAAAAAGTCTTCCGCCGTGAAGATCTGAATGGTGTTTGGGATTTTGCATTAAGGGTTGTTATGCCACCTAAAACATCTATGGGACTACACCGACATACAGATGAAGAAGAGATGTATATCATACTAAAAGGTCAAGGCGTTATGACCATTGATGGAAAACAGCAATCAATAGGTGAAGGGGATATGATATTAAATAGGCCTTTTGGAGAGCATGGCTTATTAAATAATAGCGATAACGAAATAGTGCTTTTAATCATTCAGGCGAGTAATAAGGTACTTTAAAAGGCTACGGAAGCTATATCAATTTAATTGGTATAGCTTTAATCTAAAGCGATAAACCTAAAGCCTGCGCCATAAATTGTTTCAATGACATTTTTTTCTATATTAAGTTTACGAATTTTTTTACGTATATTTTTTATATGGCTGTCAATTGCACGATCTGAAATATCTCGGTTATTATTGTACGCCAATTCAAGGATCAGCTCTCTTGAATAAATACGCCCAGGTTTATGCATAAGTAACTTTAAAAGTGAAAACTCTAGATTAGTTAATTTCACCTCATTGCTTTGGTGCTTTAGTAAAAAACCATCTTTATCTAAAATTAACCCTGAATCTTCAACTTTATTTGTGATACCGGCCCTTTTTAATATAACCTTAATTCTTAACATTAACTCTTTAGCACTAAAAGGTTTGCAAACATAATCGTCTACACCAGCTTGTAAGCCAACGACACGATCATTTTCAGTCTTTTTTGCCGTTAACATTATAATAGGCGTATCTGAAAATTCGCGAATTTCTTTGCAACAAGAAATGCCATCTTTCATAGGAAGCATGACATCTAAGATGATAATATCTGGCAGTTGTTGTTTTACGGTTTCAATTACTTTTTCACCAGAATTTAATATTATCGGTTGATAACCCTCTCGAGTAATATATTTAGCAACTTGCGCAGCTATCATGCTTTCATCTTCAACGATTAATACTTTAACCATATATTTAAACTATTACCTTTAAGAACATAATACCGAGAAAATTTCGTTATATTATTGTTTTGGTTTTTAATTGCGTAATATTAATGGACTCATTTTATAAAAAATACAAATATTTTATAAAACTCGTATTTGTAACTGTATTAATATCATTTTAAATTTTGCTTTATAGTAATTAGGATTGATCCATATTTAATCCATATTTAACTTTTATACTAAAACGGTAAAAATAATGAATGGACTAAATTATGAAAAACCGATTTTCTTTGATGTTAAATACGACTACTGCAATATTATTTTCAGTGGCATGTAATGGTGTATTATTTTCTTATTTATTACTGTCAAATATGCAATCAGAAATATACACAGTATCTAGTGAAGTTCATGCCATAGAAAGCTTTGCTGAATCTAAAAATAACTTTCAAACAGAATTTAAAAACCAAGACACAATTGATAAATTTCAATTTATTAACGCGACGATAGAAAAAAACCAGAAATTTAATCAAGAGTTAAAAAACTTCATTTCTCAAAGCGAAAGAGCGGTATTTGTAAGCCATTAATTTATATAAGCTAAGCTATATATTATCAATATTCATCATTTGTATTTATCCTAGTGAAAGTCTTTTATTTGGGTAAGTGTATTTACCTTCTGCGCCAAAGGGATAATTAAAAAAGATATTGTTGGCACTATAATGCTGACTACAATCAGGACATTAAGCCATTTAATCTTAGGTAAAAAATAGCCTACATAGTCAGGTATAAAATACACTAAAGGCAACAAAGCTAAATAATACCAATTCCAATAAATACATGATCAATCTAAATGGTCTAAATAGACAATAACTGCGTTGCTTTCATTCCCAATAGCCAGCTATTGCTCAATCAAGCGCCTTGCTCTTGAAAATTTATCCTAATTTATATTAGATCACTAAATTAATAGAATTGGTATAAGTTATTAGTGAAACCATATTTGGGCTTAGTGGATTAACTTGTTTATCATGTTGTTTCATATCGTTTACCCTTCTTTTAATACCATTTCCGTTAATTAACTGGTCACTTAATTATCGTAATTGGCAGTTCTGATCACTAGCATATGCAAATTATTTATTGCAGTATATTTACTTGATTGAGCCAAAATTAAATCACCTTCAGTTACCATTTTACTTTCTAGGTTTAATTGGCTGTTATTTCCTTCTACAAGGGCTTTTCCATTGATTATGTAAACTAATTGCTCACTGTTAAAGTTAAAAAAATTACCCGCTTTTAGATTCACAATTTCCATAATGGTATGGCTATCAAATGTATCATTTTGCGTTTTATTACCTCCATAAATTTTAGTTACCCCCTCTTTTTTGGGGGTATAAGCCTTATATGCCGCAGGCTGGCCGCTTTTCTCTGGTAAAGCCCATACTTGTAGCATTCTATTATTTGTATTATCTGGATTGATTTCATTATGTGAGAAACCTTCACCTCCAGCTCTTTGAACTTGCACGTCACCTGCAACAAGATCTTTTCCATGTTCCATAGAACCCTCATGACTGACTCTACCTTCAATAATTATTGAAATTACATCTATTTCACTATGAGGATGCATACCTGAAGCTCCATTTGGCTTATATTTGGCATCAGCTAAATAAACCATATTGCCTAAACCCTCAAATGTTTCAGGTTTTTTTCGTGAACCAAATACACGGCTATCAGTTACTAATCTATGCTCTACAATACCTGCAAATCCGCCAAGCTCTAATGAGTCTCTAGATAATATTTTCATAATAAATCCCTAACTTTATTTTATTGTTGCCTTGAGTTGATGAAAACATTTTATAAAGATATTATTGTTTGATATATATGCATTTATTAAAAATACTTTTCCATTTACAACAACAATAAGCCGGAGATAAAAATTGCCTGATAATGATTTAAACGACATGATGTTATTTATTGCCGTCATAGATGCAGGTAGTTTCACATTAGCTGCAGAACGGCTGTTGATCCCTAAAGCAAATTTAAGCCGAAAAATATCTAGATTAGAACAAAGACTTGGGGTGACATTAATAGAACGAACAACACGTACACAGAATATAACTGATGCAGGAAGCCAGTATTTAGTTCATTGCAGACGAATTAAGCATGAAGCGGATCTCGCTCAAGCATCAATAGAAGAAATGTTAAAAAAAGTATCTGGTACGATTAAAGTTGGCTCATCAGTTGGGATAGGGCATGAGGTACTTAAGTCAGAATTAGGTGCTTTTATGCTGAATTACCCTGATATTAAAATGCGATTGGAACTCTTAAATAGGCGTGTTGACTTGATAGAAGAGGGATTTGATTTAGTCATTAGAATTGGTGAATTAGACGATTCACGGCTTATGGCTAAGTGTTTAGGTAAAATTAGTCGTAAATTATATGCCAGCCCTGACTATTTAAATAAATATGACAATATTTCATCGATAAAGGATTTAACAAAACATGATTTTTTATTGATGAACAGTGTGCAAAATAACGAACGTGTTATTTTAACTTCAGGTGCTGAAGAATATACCTGTTATTTGAAATCTAGGGCACAAATTGATGACTTTTCAATATTAAAACAAGTGGTCATAGATGGAGTGGGTATTGCTATTATCCCTGACTATATGTGTAAAGATCTTGTAGAAACTGGAAAGCTAATAAATGTGTTACCTCAATGGGGAATGAAGCCCATTAATGTATTTGCTTTATATCCTAAAAATCGGCAACGCATACCTAAGGTAAAGGCGTTTATTAATTTTGCACAAACTGTATTTGAAAGAAAGCTATGTGATTAACAGATTACCTTACTTGTTCATGCAAGCTAAAAAGAGAGTTATAGTCTTTTTAGCTTTTTTAATAATTAAACATTGCTCTCAATTTAACGTGTTTTAATTTTAGACTGTTGGTCTTTTTTTAGCATAGTGATAGAAAATAGCCCAGCAGTAAAAAACATAAATAAGCCATAAATACTTGGAGGGATAGACATCGTACTACTCTGTAAGATTGTACTGGTGATCAATAGTGCTAAGGTACCATTTTGTAAGCCAACCTCTAAGGTAATAGTTCTAGATTGAGCATGATTATCAAGAAAGACCTTACCTATATAGAAAGCAAAAATCATCGTGGTAATATTTAATAAAATCACAGCGGGACCCGCTAATAATGTAAATTCAATTAATTTGCTACCCATTTTACTGCATATAGCTAATATAACGAACACAAGCACCGAGATAGAAAACCAATTTATAAAGGGTTGTGCTTTAATCGCGAAGCTGTGTCTTTTGGCTCTGATGAACATCCCAATTAAAATAGGTATCACAGTAATAACCATTAATTTTGCCCAGGTGATCATGACCGGAAAATCAATATTCTCCTGATTATCACCATAGTAGTGAATCGCCCATGCAGTTAAGAAAGGGATTGTAAAAGGCGTTATAAAACCTACTATAGCGGTTAATGAGACAGATAATCCAACATCAGCTTTGGCTAAATAACTGAATAAATTTGAAGTTGCCCCGCCCGGACATAATGAAAGTACAAACAAGCCAATGGCTAAATCACCTGTTAAACCAGTAAGATAAATAATTAAAATGGCAATTAAAGGGAGAAACAACATTTGGCAAATGATACCAAGCATAAAGCTTTTAGGTTGATTAAGTACTCGCTTGAAATCACTAGGTGTTAAGCTCAGTCCAAGGCCAATCATAATTAATATTATGGCTATGGGTAAACCTACTTCCATTAGGTATTGCATTTATCAGTTCCTTTTATAAGTTACAGTTTTAAATAAAAGTATATAATTCAAATAAGGAAATAAAGTGAATTCTGTAAATTTTTATTACAAAATCTAATAACGATAAAATAGATTTTATTAAATTCTAGTTAGGAGCGAATTTGAATTCAATGACATTAGCAGAGCAAGTGTTGAACCTGGCACGTTGGGCACCTAGCGGAGATAACAGTCAATGCTGGAGATTTGAACTTCTTGATAATGATAAATTTATAATTTATGCACATGATACACGTAATAATGTTGTTTATGATTTAGATGGGCATTCTAGTCATTTAGCGCATGGCATTTTATTAGAAACCATTGAAATTGCCGCCAGTCAATTTGGCTGTAAAGTAAAACTGGCTTCGGACTTAAATACTGAGACATTATTAAAATTTAAAGTAAAACTGATAAAAGATGTCAAAGTAAAAGCGAATCCTCTATTTCATTTTATTAAAACAAGAACCGTACAGCGCAGAGTTATGGGCACAAAAGCTTTAACTGTGAAAGAAAAAACTGAATTACAAAATAGTTTGCCTGAGGGATTTAGTGTTAACTGGTATGAAACGGTCAAGTTAAAACACAGGTGTGCATGGCTTAATTTTGTTAACGCTAAAACACGTTTGACAATGAAAGAAGCATTTGAAGTGCATAAAAATATGATAGATTGGCAGCAACAATTTAGTGAAACTAAGATCCCTGAGCAAGCGCTAGGGGTAGATTGGTTAACTGCACGCTTGATGCAATGGTTATTTAAAAGCTGGAGTAGAGTACAGTTTTTTAATCGATTTTTGGCTGGCACTTATGCGCCTAGGTTACAATTAGATTTTATACCGGGAATAAGATGCAGTGCACATTTCACTATTTCATGTACTAAATCAGTTATTAATATAAGTGATTATATTGAAGCAGGGAGGGCTGTTCAGCGGTTCTGGTTAACATCAGAGTCTTTAAATCTAGGCTTTCAACCGAGTTATACACCTTTAGTCTTTTCTAGGTATTTAGATAAAAAAATTCAGTTTACTCAAGATCAAAATGTGATAGAAAATGCCATTAAAAGTAATCAGTTATTTAATGAACTTGTTAGTGATCCTGAAAAAGTTGTGTTTATGGGTCGTATTGGCAGAAGTAAACATCCAAAATCCCGCTCCACACGTTTATCATTAAATAAATTAATTCGAAAAAATCCAGTTTGTTGAGCTTTTGAAAATCGTCTTTATAAGTAATAAATGCTTTTCACTGTTTTAATTTGTTATGAGTTATATGATTCTATTATTTCCCATTTTATAGCCATAACTTTGATAATACCTATCATATTCTAATGGATGGACTGAAGATTGATAAACACTTTCATAATTATGAGTGTATTTATGTGTATTGTCATATCACTATTTACACAGGGACTCGCCTCTGCAGCGCTTGACCTTATCGCATTCGTATTACTAATTACTTACTTTTTTCGATCTAAATCAAAGAATGAGAGAAGTTAATTACCAGAGGGTTACATGAAATATAGTATATAAGTTAGAGAGCTTATACTTATTACAGCCCAAAGTATTATGCCTAATAATAATGGTTTAAGACCCGATTCTTTGATTGTTTTTATACTGATACTTGCGCCAATAAAAAATAAACACATCACCAAAAAACGCTTTGATAAATTAAATATATTGTCAAATAAGTACTGGAATTCAGGTAATAAATAAGCAATTAGAATAGCCAAGCAATAAAATAAAATGAAAAAAGGAATTTTAATTTTTTTATTATTGCCTTTGAAGAACAGTGCACTAATGAATGCGATAGGTATAATCCATAAAGCACGAGCTAGCTTTAATGTTGTAGCGGTTAATAGTGCTTCATCTCCATAAGAAGAAGCTGCACCAACAACAGAGGAGGTATCATGAATGGCTATTGCACTCCAAACACCAAAAGCATGTTGCTCCATTTCAAGCAAATGACCAATAAATGGGAATATAAATAAAGCGATTGAGTTAAGAATAAAGATGGTTGCGAGAGCTAATGAAGTTTGATCATTTTTAGCATTAATCGCAGGTGCAACGGCTGCGATAGCGCTACCACCACAAATTGCGGTACCCGTTGAAATTAAATATCCTGTTTTATGTTCGATTTTTAGTGCTTTAGTTAGATAAAAACCTAAAACAAGTGTGAACAAAATTGAAACTACAATAATACCAAAACCATCTTTTGTTGCTGTAATTGCTTCATTAAGATTGATTCCAAACCCTAACCCGACAATAGAGTAAGCTAATAACGTTTTTGTCAGTTTACTTAAATTTATGCTTCTTGGCGTATATCCTAAAGTAGCTATGGTGAAGCCAATTAATAAGGCGACAGGCGATGAAATGATAGGGACTAAGCATAATAAACCTATCACAAAAAATATGCTTTCGGTTTTTTTTATGGTGAAATTTTTAATTAGGTTAAACATGTTTTTCCTCTATTAAATTAAGTATACCCTGAAGTATGGAGGAAGGGGATTCGAACCCAGTGAACAAAGGGTTAAAATAAATTTAACCTTACTAATAACTTTGTTGTATGTATATTTTAAAAATTCAGTTTGCTTATAATTACATTTAAGTCACAACAGTCAATAATAGTAACTTTGTCACTGTTTCATATAACAATAGAAAAATTATAAAGTGATAAAATAATTACAGCCATTTAAGCCTTAACGGTTTTCATCAATAACTATTTTAAAAAGTTTCGGTATTTTCTCATGTGTAAGTTTTTCTGGTTATTCCTTTTTAGTATCTCTATTGAGGCACAGGTACGTATTAATCTTGTCGCCGATTTAGAAGTGTCAAACCTCAATACAGAAATTGATATAGCATCCATTATTATAAAGGATATTGAAGAACATAAATTTAGTGAGCTTAGTTTTACTCTATTAGAGGAAAATAGAAAAGCACAATGGCGCTTAATACAATCTAGGCCTGATATATGTTTGTTCAACAAAGTAAAACATAAACCACGTTTAAATTATGCACTGTTTACTGATATACCATTAACGGCTTTTCCTTCAAATCGATTAATTACCTATAAATTAAAGTCTATCAAAGGTGATGTTTCTTTATATGATATGGTTAATTTATATGGTCTAAAGATTGGAATTATTGAAAGCCGTTCATACGGAAAAATGCTGGATGATAAAATAGCAAACCTGAAGTCTAAGCTCATTGTTATTTCTGGGGAAGATAGCGCACAAAGGTTAAGAAAGATGTTTCTGCAAAAAAAACTTGATGCGATAATAGAGTATCAATCAGTTTTTAGTTATGAAAATAGAAATGAAATAGTATTATCCGACTTTAATTTTCATACAATAGATAATACTGATAACTTTGTTTTTGGTTACGTAGCATGTTCAAAGTCAGAACAAGGAAAAAAGGCGATCAGTATCTTTAACAAAATATTGAACAATAAAGAGTTTGAACAGAAAATTATAAAGCTACATAAACAGCTGTTTACGGGAAAAGAGCAAAGCAGAGCTATAAGTGCATTATCAAAAGTATTTGAGCATATTGATAAATAAAATCGCTAAAAGCACTCATTACTACCCATATCTATGATCCTTTGTGTTTCACCACTATTTTTAAACTCATATAGGCCTGTATTGATATCTTTTAATACGGCATTAGCGTTTTCGCTTTTAGTACTTAAAGCATAATATAAAGCGTTATATTTTATTTCAGGCTCTACTTGTTCAATACTATTTAATAATTTTGCTTTTTCTGCAGCAGGTAAATTAGAGTAATTTACAGTGAAACGTAATACAGTAGGATCACCAATTATTAAATTAACTCTTTTAGCAACAAGAAGTTTCACTAGTTGTAGATCATCTACGGCCTGAACGATGTTAAATTCATTATTATCCATCATAGCATCAAATTCAGGGGTGTTTTGATAACCTCTTACCACACCAATCGCTTCTCCTTTTAGGTTATTTAAATTACCTTTAAATTTGTCTTCTTCTCCTTTTCGTTTTAAAAAACCAATCATGCCACCAGGAAACTCATTTGAAAGCATTAATACTTCTCGGCGACGCTTGCCTTTTACATAATCAGAAGGTGCCGAGTCTTCAATATAATATTCAGGAAATAAAATATCACTAATGCCAAGCTCAACAGATCTGACTGCACGAGCCCAGGGCAAAAAATCAATTTCCACTTGATAGCCTTTGCTGACAAGCAATGCGACAGTGAACTTAAAAACCCAGCCTTTATTACATAAATTCTGACCAATGTAGGGAGGCCAGTCTAATGTTGCCAGTTTTACTTGTTTATTCGTATTTTGATTAAAAATATAGCCATTTGTGGTTTTTGTACCTTCATTAACGATATATTTTCCATTTTTTAAATATCCTACTGAAATGGTTTCATTAGCATAAACTGCTGTATTTATCTGAAGTAAGGTGAGGGAAAGGTAAAATAGAATCCATATATATTTTGTTGATTTTAAGAATGTAAACATAGTTAACCTCCAGTCACAGTATTTATTAAGTTTAGAAGCACAAAGACATTAGTTCTAGTTAACTAAAATAGAACTTAATATTAGTAGTTGCTAATGTATGTATTTCTAATGTAATGTTTGATTATATTTTTTAATTTTAAAGAGTTCAACTATGCTAAAACCGATTTTAAGTTTAATTCCAAGTATAAGAGCATCAATATCTTGTTTAGATCCCGAATTAGCCATATCAAAGTGTAAAAGTGAAAAGGGAGTAATGATTGATGTAAGAGAGCCTGAAGAATATGCACAAGGTTTTGCTGAGGGCGCTATTAACATTCCCCGAGGTGTTTTAGAAATGAAAGTTTTGGCTTTATATTCAGATCCAAAACAACCTATCTATATCTATTGTGCAACAGGCATTAGAGCAACATTATCAGTAGAGCAGCTTGTTAGGCTCGGTTATGAAAATGTAAATGCGATAACAAGCAATTTAGAAGATGTTTTAAAACACAGTAATAACGCCAGATAGGTTTTTTATGAATCACAAAGTAACAATAGATTATTATAGCGATGTGCTGTGTGTTTGGGCTTGGATCGCACAAAAACGACTAGATGAGTTAAATAAAAATTTAGTTGATAAAATTGAAATTCGTTACCATTATATGGATATATTTGGCGACAGCAAAGAGAAAATGGATTTGCAATGGGCTAATAAAGGACACTTTAATGGATTTTCAGAGCATGTTTTAGAAGCAGCAAAACCTTATCCAGATGCTGTTATTAGTGTTGATATTTGGAAAAAAGTAAAACCAACAACTTCTGCAAATGTACATTTAATTTTGAAATCAATTGAATTGCAATACGGTACTAAAATAAGTGCAGATATGGCAAAAGTTTTTAGAAAATCCTTTTTTATTAATCTACAAGATATAAGCAATTTAAATGTGTTATATCAATTAGCAGATAAAAATGACCTGGATAGCAGCTTAATTAAAGAGTTTATCAACAACGGTAAGGCACTTGCGTTATTAATGACTGATTATCAACAAGCTCAAAAACTATCCTTAAAAGGTAGTCCAACTTACATTATAGATAATGGCAGGCAAGTTCTTTTTGGAAATGTGGGGTATAGAGTGCTTTTAGCTAATATTGAAGAACAGTTGAATCGCCCAATTAGTGAAGCAAGTTGGTGTTAGCTTTTAA
>Ga0209396_1004761_pt1 | contig 13079 bp, 13 predicted proteins | sample GOMGulsemesocosm_6_FD_184638 | JGI IMG/M metagenome (GOLD analysis project Ga0209396, IMG submission 184638) | Methane-oxidizing microbial communities from mesocosms in the Gulf of Mexico - GOM8C Gulf of Mexico (SPAdes) (version 2) | ecosystem: Environmental > Aquatic > Marine > Cold seeps...
CACAAGCTGTTATCGAAGCTTCAGCTAAGTTAATGGAAATCTCTCAGGCTAAAGCTCAAGCAGAAGGTGGTGCACCAGAAGGCGGCGCTCCTGAAGCAGACGGTTCAGCACCAGCTGACGATGTTGTTGATGCTGAGTTTGAAGAAGTTAAAGAAGACAAATAGTCTTTAACTAACGTAGTAAATAAAAGCGCTGGTCTAAACACCAGCGCTTCTTACGTTAAAAATCGTTATAAAATGCCATTGAAAATAGCAAACTATTTATAATGTCATTTTACTGAATTATTACCCGAAAAATTTAAACACCAGTTAAAAGAAGTCACTATGTCAAAACGCGATTACTATGAAGTGCTAGGAGTATCGAAAGATGCTTCTGAGCGTGATATCAAAAAAGCCTACAAACGTTTAGCGATGAAGCTTCATCCTGATCGTAATGCCGGTGATAAAGACAAAGAAGAGCAATTTAAAGAAGTTAAAGAAGCTTATGAAATTCTAAATGACGACCAAAAACGTGCTGCTTTTGATCAATATGGCCATGCTGCCTTTGAACAAGGTGGAAATGGTGGTGGTGGTTTTGGTGGTGGTTTTGGCGGAGGTCAAGATTTCGGTGATATCTTTGGTGATATCTTTGGTGGTGGTGGCCGTGGTGGCCGTCAACAACGTCAGCAACGTGGTTCAGATCTTCGTTACAACTTAGATTTATCACTTGAAGATGCTGTTAAAGGTAAAACATTAGAAATTAAAGTACCAACTTATGTTAGTTGTGATCCATGTGATGGCTCTGGCGCTAAAAAAGGTACCAGTGCAAAAACATGTTCAACTTGTCATGGACATGGCCAAGTACAAATGCGCCAAGGTTTGTTTGCTGTTCAGCAAACATGTCCAACATGTAGTGGTAAAGGTAAAGTGATTGCTAGCCCTTGTACTTCATGTCGTGGACAAGGACGTGTTGAAAAAACCAAAACACTTTCAGTGAAAATACCTCCAGGCGTGGATACAGGTGACAGAATTCGCCTGTCAGGTGAAGGCGAAGCCGGAGAGCACGGTGCTCCAGCGGGTGATTTATACGTACAAGCAAATGTTCGCGACCATAAAATATTTGTACGTGACGAAAATAATCTTTATTGTGAAGTACCTATTAGTTTTACTACTGCAGCACTTGGTGGTGAAATAGAAGTACCAACCCTTGAAGGTAAAGTTAAACTTAAAATACCTAAAGAAACACAAACGGGCAAAATGTTCCGTTTACGCGGCAAAGGCGTTAAATCAGTACGTAGTCATTCTACTGGTGATTTAATGTGTAAAGTTGTTCTAGAAACACCTGTAAACTTGTCTGGTGATCAGGCTGATTTGTTACGCCAGTTAGATGAAAAAATGGGTAAAAGTACAATAAAGCATAGCCCTAAAGAAACGGGTTTCTTTGATGGTGTTAAAAAGTTTTTTGATGATCTAAAAAGCTAGATAATTTAGACGTTCGGCTTTTTCTATAAAATAGAACAAAGACCGTATTAGTAAATAAAAAACCACAAAAGATATTTTGTGGTTTTTTTGTTTTTTCATGTCTTAATCAAATTGGTATAATTCGGTTCTTAAGGCGAATAAGTAAAACGCTTAATAATAGTAATGTTAGCCAATACAGACTTCCACCGTGTACTTCAACAACTTCAACGTAAGGCTCATCGTACTCAGCACTTTCTATAGGTAACGCGTATAACGCATCACTATCGTTTGAACTGATGCTCGTAACAATATCGCTGTAGCCGACTTCGTATAAGTCTATTAATACATCGTAGTGATCAGTTGAATAACCAGAAACAAAAGTAGAAATGACTTCATATTCATCTAAGTCAGAATCCCCTTCAATAATGAAGTTATCTGTAGTGAAATAGTGTCTCCAAGGACCGCCATTTTTGCTGAGGTAGAGTAAAGCATAAACTTCACCAAATTGATTGTCGGTATAACTATATACATCAGCATCAAATGTCACACTGAACGTTTGATAAAAGCCATCTCGATCGTAATCATCTTGTAAGTAACTGCTTGCACCATAAATAGAAAAATCAGCATAATAACCACTGCTTTTATTTTCAGAAGAGCCATTGCTTTGAGCTTTTGTAAATGATTGCTTTTGATTGTTAAGTATAGCACCCCTGGTTTTAGCACTCGCTTTACCGCTTAGTTGGTCGGATAGCTCTTTTAGCTTGTTCGTTTTGATAATAGTTTTTCGTTGGTGCTCATTGATGTCTTTTTTATATGCTCCCTGTGAAACCGTATATTGATCAACGCTTAACTCGCTGGCATTAACTTGAGTGAAAGAAAATAAACTCATTGTCATCAAGAGTACTAATTTATTAAATAGATCTGAGTTAACTGTTTTATCCACGCTATTGTTTATCAACATAATATATCCTACTGGTTTTATTTAGTGTTGCTATTAAAGCGCAGTTAAGATGAATGTAAGCTGAACACTATTTAATAATTGCAAAGCAGCAGGTAAAACTGTTCAGCTAATATTCAGTTGCTATGCCTTATGATTTTAACAAGGCCAATAACCTGCTACAGCTTAACAATTACCATCAGGTGTGCATTTTTTCTATGCAACTTTTGGTCACATCCTTAAACGGAATGGTATAAGCTATAGCGATTAACATCTTTAATCCTGTATATGGAATAACAATGAAATTTGCAATACCTTTGCTTTTTGTTTTTTTTGCCAGCCTATCTATTGAGGTAATAGCTCAAGGGCGTTTCGTGCCATCAGGCTATGCAGCCCAGAGCAAGCAGCAGTTAAAAATAAAAAGTAACAAACAAGCCGCAAAAATTGCTAAAAGCCGCTTTGGTGGCAAAGTACTAAAAGTGTATAAAAACAAATCGGGTTATCGAGTAAAGCTCATTAAAACCAATGGTCAGATTATCTCTGTTTCTGTAAATGCCAAAACAGGCAAGGTCAAAGGTGGTAAGTAATCATGCGTTTACTCTTTATTGAAGATGATATTGCTTTACAGAAAAATCTAAACAGTCACTTAACTGCTGCTAATTATTTAGTTGATTTAGCGAGTGATGGTGAAACCGGCTTATTTCAAGGGCAAGAATACCCATACGATGCCGCTATTATCGATGTCGGCTTACCTATCCTTGACGGTATTAGTGTCATTAGAACGTTGCGCGAGAATAACATCGATTTTCCTATTCTGGTATTAACGGCAAGAAATAGTTGGCAAGATAAAGTCGCTGGTTTAGATGCCGGCGCGGATGACTATCTAACAAAACCCTTTCAACCTGAAGAATTACTCGCCCGCTTAAATGCACTGATCAGACGTTCTGCAGGGCAAGCGAGTCCACTCATAAAGAATGGTCCTTTAACGATTAATACTAAAAGTTTAGAAGTTGAAGTTAATCACAACGCCATAAAGCTAAGTAGTTCGGAATATAAATTACTTGAATATATGATGCTTCACCTTGATGAAGTAACCTCAAAGGCGACATTAACTGAACATATTTATGATCAAGACTTCGACCTCGATTCAAATGTTATTGAGGTGTTTATTAGGCGATTAAGAAAAAAATTAGATCCCGATAATGAACATGGTTTTATCGAAACGCTTCGTGGCCATGGTTATAAATTAAAGCGATTCAATAACGAATGAATTCTTTAAAGGTCCGATTATTATTAAGTACGTTAGTGATGACAATAGTGCTGCTGCCTATTATTGGTTTAACCTTGACCAATGCTTTTGAGCAGCAGTTAGGCTTAGCAATGAAAAATGAGCTAAAAGCTTATAGCTATTCAATTTTTACCGTTGCAGAGGTTGAAGATAATAAATTATTGATGCCTGAGTCTTTGTTAGAAAATCAATTTAATGTAAGTAAGTCAGGTTTATATGCATTAATAACAACGCTACCTAAAGATAGGCAAACAAAAAAGAGTGAGAGTAGGTCACTTTGGCAGTCGATGTCTTTGTTAACGATCTCTATACCAACATCGTTGCCATCACCCAAGGTTGGCGAAACAATGCTTACAAAGATTAATATCGAGGGCAACAGCCATTTACTTTATAGCTTTAGTGCTAGCTTTTCTGATAACGGCCAAGCTTTCGATATAACCCTTCATCTCATTAAAGACCAACAGGCATTTTTAACTGCGCTCAATGATTTTAAGCAAAAACTTTGGACATGGTTATTGATATTAATGGTGGTGTTTATATTTGTACAAATTGTATGGTTATTATGGACATTAAAGCCTCTAACTATTTTATCTCATGAGCTTAAGCACATTGAAAAAGGGCAAAAAAAAGCACTTGATGCAAAATACCCTGTGGAATTACAACCCGTCACCCAGCAATTAAATGCATTACTGATAACAGAAGAGAATCAACGAAAACGTTATCGTAACGCTTTGTCAGACTTAGCCCATAGCCTTAAAAACCCCCTTGCTGTTATTCAAAGTCAAACTGATATTTCAACAAGCACCAGTGAACAATTGCAGTTAATAAATCAGATTGTTGAACATCAACTTAAAAGGGCGCAAAGTGCTGGGCAATCCTCATGGCATTTAGGTGTTCAAGTCAATAAAGTTGTGGACAAACTTAAATCGACCTTAGCAAAAATTTATCATGATAAAAATATCAATTTTGCAGTAACTGTTGACAAAAATGCTATTTTCAAAGGTGATGAAGCCGACTTAATGGAAATATTAGGCAACGTTTTAGATAACGCCTGTAAAGCTGCTAAGCATCATATTGCAATAAATGTTCTAACTTCAGGGAAAAAATTAACCATTGAAATAGCTGACGATGGCGATGGAATTGAACAATCACAACAGGCGCTTATTTTATCGCGAGGGGGAAGAGCAGACACTTACCAAGCAGGCCATGGTATTGGTTTAGCCATCGTTAATGATTTAGTTAGTAGTTATCAAGGCCAGTTAACGATAGGTAACTCTACAAAACTTGCAGGTGCTGCTTTCACTATCACCTTTGACATCCCGAGCTAAGACATTCGTTAGATATTAGTTATTTTTGAGTTAAAACTTATCATTAATAAGCTATTCAGCTTACGTTCAGTTTAGTCTTGTTATCCTTATGGTCTAGAATAAGTCATAAGGATCATAACGATGAAAAACATCATTTTTTTATTTAGCTTTGCAGCCAGTTCTTTGGTTAGTTTTAATTTATTGGCAGAGCAAGAGTTTTCGCAGTCAAACCAACGTCAGCAAGAGCAGTTAGAGCAACAGCCGTTTAGCGAAGCAGAATTAGCACAAATGTTAGCCCCTATTGCGTTGTACCCAGACAGTTTATTAACTCATATATTAATTGCTTCAACTTATCCGATTGAAATAGTTGAAGCCCACCGTTGGCTGAAAAAAAATGAAGACTTAACCGCTGAACAAGCCGCTCAATCGGTAGAAGACTTTGACTGGGACGCAAGTGTTAAGGCGTTAGTTCCTTTTGAACGAATCCTTAGCCGATTAAGTGATGATTTAACATGGACTCAGCAACTTGGCGATGCTTTTTTACAAGACGAGTCCAGGTTATTAGAGAGCATTCAAGCCCTTAGAAAGCAAGCTGAGCTGGCTGGAAATCTTGATAAAATGGATAACATGGATGTTAGCTACGAAGAAAATAACATTGTAATTGAACCTGTAGAGAAAGAGATTGTTTATGTGCCATATTATGATACTCGCATGGTTTATGGTAATTGGCATTGGGCATCTTATCCGCCAGTATACTGGCGACCTCGACATAGTAACTATGTAAGCCACTACAACCCTTTTTATTGGCATTCAGGTATTCATATTTCGTTTAATTATTTCTTTAGTGCTTTTCATTGGCACAATCGCCAAGTAGTTGTGGTGAATTCTCATCATTCTAAACATCGTTATTACGAGCAGCGTCCTCGGCATTTAATTGTAAATGGTGGTTATGCTAAACGGTGGGCACATAAACCAATACACAGAAAAGGCGTTGCTTATAGAACCAAACATACCAGTTCTAAATATAATAAAAAGCGAGTAATAGTGCGTGAAAATAGCAATGATTTGCATCGTGTAGTGCAAAAAAAGATGAAGCGTAAAATTAATAAAAATGTTTCAGTAATTAATCACAAGTCGAATAAAAGGCTTAAGAGTAAAGTGCCGTCAAAAAATATTAGGGTAATAAAGCCATCATCTAAACAGTATGCGTCTGTTGATAAGTATAAAAATAAGTCTAACAAGTTTACTGCCCAAAAAGTAAATCCAGCGACTACACGTATAAAAAAAGAAAGTTTGAAAAAAGTAGTGCCGAAAACGTATAAAAAAAGAGCAAGTAAACAAAATTCAAAATCTTACAACAAAGTATCAGAGAAGAAAAAACATAACAGCAGCTATAAGAAAAGTAATAAAAATACACAGAGAAGTGCGCATGGGAAAAATAAACGGTCGAAGCCCGTTAAATCACGAAGTAAGTAATTTCGTATTCTCATTGTTTGAAAGTAAGCTCTGCTGCAGCAGAGTTTATACACTAGGGAGGATTTGCTAACTTAAAAGGTTAGAATTACTTTTTAAATAAAGTTAGTTGAACATTCATTTAGCCTCTTTTTTTTATATAGTTTATAATTACTTTTTCTGTTTAACCAATTTTTCGTTTGGTATTACGTTGAACATCTTTTGCCGAGGCACTTTTATGAAAAAAATTCTACTTGCTATACTATTAGTTATTTTAAGCTCAACAAGCTTTGCAAGAGAAGAGGTTAAAGAGTTACCACCCCTTGATCCTTCATTTATGGGCGAACATAAGATGGTTTTGGTTAATCACAGTTCCACCATTTATGCTTCTGTAATGACCACATATAGCCGCCCCAGTAATGTACAACTATTATATAAAATTGAAAATAAAGACCTAGCATTGTTACAAACAGTTCGTGACGGGGATTTAACCACAATAAAAGCAAAACCTTTTAATTTACAGCGTTTGATGCGTGGCGAAAAAATGGTAATTATGGCTGATTTATATTCGGGACACTTAGACCGAGATGGTATGTTAGTTTATGAAAATATCTCTATCACTTTTGCTAAAAAGCTATATGTTCGAGAGCTTGACGATATTAAAGACTCAAGTAATCAACATGAATACGATGTAGTAAATTTGAAAAAAAATTATAAAATTTATATTCACAAGATTCAAAAAGCACCAAGTTTCGCACATTTACTTAATATTGATTTAGAAGCCGGCTGCTTAACGCGCGTTCGTACATCATCTGCGGTTCCAAAAGAAACTGAGCTTCTCTACAAGTTTTTGAATTGTGGCACTATGAAGCCACTTTATTTCGAAACAAAAGATTATGAGTCATAATCTTTTGTTTGCTGCTAATCACTAAAATCAGGCAAAGCGCCACTTCGACTATGTTCAAAAATTAATGATGTTTCTACTGTCGTTACTTCATCTCGAGAGGTAATGGCATTGAAAACAAATTGGCGTAAATGTTCGCTATCTTTTACTGACATGTGAATAAAGTAATCGTAGCTACCGCCCATATGATACAAACTCACAATTTCAGGTAGTTTTAGTAAATCATCACGAAGGTTATTAACGATATCTTCTGAATACGGCTGCAAGCGAATAGCTGCAATCGCTTCTATATTCCCACCTAAACTTTTGAAATTGATCTCAATGTAAGCACCATTAATTATTTTTTTCTGTTTCATGCGCTTAACACGCTCTAGACAGGTTGAAGGAGCAACACCTATTTGCGATGCTAACTCTTTATTAGTGATATCAGCATCCCGATATAAAATGGTTAATATGCGTAAATCTATATCATCTAATTTTTTCATTATGGCTAAGTCTTATATTTATAAAATAACCTGTTAACTATACCGACTATTGTCTTATTAACCAATGGATTATATTAAATAATCAAATAATTGTCGAAAAAACCATCTTTTTCCGAATATTCACCTCTTAGCTTTCATTTAATTATAAATTAAGTGCTTTTCGTCGTTTTTCGATTAAACTTTTATACAAGGTAGCTATTGTTAAAATTAAGTCCGTGACATATTATGTCATCAATTATAAAGTACACCTAAAAGAACAGTAGGAAATTTATGCCAGTAAAAATGATCCAAGATTTTCTTAAGCTTGAAGCCGCGAGCGGTATTATTTTAATGATCACTGCTATTGCTGCAATGGTTATTGCTAACTCGCCTTTATCACCTTGGTACGATTTACTCCTCGATATTCCCGTTGTGGTTGCCGTTGGAACGTTTGAAATAGCTAAACCTCTTTTATTGTGGATAAACGATGGTTTAATGGCGTTGTTTTTCTTTTTGATCGGTCTGGAATTGAAGCGAGAATTCCTTGAAGGCGATTTATCAAAACCCGGACAAGTCACTTTACCTGCTATTGGCGCTGTTGGTGGGATGCTTGTGCCTGCACTTTGTTATGCCGCATTAAATTATGAAGATCCTGCTGCGTTGAATGGCTGGGCAATACCTACTGCAACCGACATTGCCTTTGCTTTAGGAATATTAGCGATAATTGGCTCTAAGGTTCCTTTACAGTTGAAGGTATTCTTAACCTCATTAGCTATTTTTGATGATTTAGGTGCGATTATTGTTATTGCTGCCTTTTATACTGAACAATTATCAGTATTATCGTTAATCGTCTCTGCTTCAATGCTAGCATTATTATTTACTTTTAATCGTCAAGGGATCGTAAGTACCGCCCCGTATATTTTTGTTGGTATTGTTTTATGGGTCGCCGTTTTAAAATCTGGTGTTCATGCAACCCTAGCAGGAGTAGTGCTTGCCTTGTTTATTCCTATGAAAGGTAAAACTGGGCAACCATCTCCATTGAAAGAATTAGAGCATAATTTACATTCATTAGTCGCCTTCATTGTTTTACCCATTTTTGCTTTTGCTAATGCCGGCATAAGCTTCGAAGGTATTGGCATCGAACAAGTCATGGCGCCAGTTCCATTGGGTATTATTCTAGGCTTAGTGATTGGTAAGCAGCTTGGTGTTTTTGGTTTTTGTTTTATTGCCATTAAACTAGGTTTGGCAAAAATGCCTGACAACGTAAATTGGACCTTATTATACGGTGTGGCAGCTTTATGTGGTGTTGGTTTTACCATGAGTCTATTTGTTGGATCATTAGCTTTTGAGCAAAACTCAACGAGTCCTTTATTCCAAGATAGATTAGGTATTGTAATAGGATCTGTAATTTCGGGTATTCTCGGCTATGTATTAATAAAACAAGCGGTTAAGAAGCTGCCTTGATTTAATTATTATTGTCACTAATTAATCATAAAATGACGATGTAACTATCGTCATTTTTCGTTAGAATAGCCGTAAAATATTTACTAGCTTTAGTACTATGCGACACGACTACCAAGACTTAATTGATATCTTTGAACATTGCTTCTTTCAAACCTTTAATACCAAATTGATAAAAGGTGGCGATGAACCTTTGTATTCACCGGCTGATGAAAAATTTTCTTACCATCAAATTATCTTTGCTCATGGTTATTATGCCAGTGCATTACATGAAATTGCTCATTGGTGTCTGGCAGGAAATGAGCGAAGGATGTTGGAAGATTTTGGTTATTGGTACATGCCAGACGGCAGAAATGCAGAACAACAAAACTCCTTTGAACAAGTTGAGATTAAACCCCAAGCCATTGAATGGGCTTTTTGTGTGGCAGCGGGTAAAAAATTTAACGTTTCAGCCGACAACCTAAACGGTGCTACGCCTGACACTAATACTTTCAAAGAAAATGTTTTTCTACAAGTTCAGCAATATTTACATGAAGGCTTTCCGCTTCGAGCTCAGAAGTTTATTAATGCGCTCGCTAACTTTTATAACGTACCGCTCCCTTTAAATATCAAACAATTTTCTATGAACGGAAAATTTAATAACGCAGAGATTTGTGCTCATGTTTAAACTTGGTTTTGTTGTAAATCCTATTGCTGGAATTGGCGGCAGTGTCGCGTTAAAAGGTAGTGATGGCGAAGGTATTGCAGAAAAAGCGCTATTATTAGGTGCTACTGCAAAAGCAAACCAACGAGCCAGTTTAGCCCTTGAAATACTACGTCCGTATCAAGATAAAATAACGGTTTATTGTGCAGATCGCTTAATGGGTGAGAATATAGCTAAATCATTAGGTTTTTCGACTCAAGTCATTTATAAAGCAAATGATCCACAACATACTACCGCCACAGACACAGAAAATACGATTAAAGCATTACTGGCTGAGAATATAGATATGTTGCTATTTGCTGGTGGTGATGGCACTGCGCGAAATGTTTGTAAAATTGTTGGAGACAAGTTTCCTGTTCTAGGCATTCCAGCAGGCTGTAAAATTCATTCTGGCGTTTATGCTGTTACGCCTAAGGCTGCTGGACGCGTAGTGGAGATGATGATCACCAATCAATTAGTTACACTGACCGAAGCCGATGTAATGGATATTGATGAGTCTTTATTTCGCGAGGGAATTGTTAAAGCTAAACGGTATGGTGAAATGCAAATACCTGCAGAGTTACGTTATGTTCAAGCGGTAAAATCAGGTGGTAAAGAGCTTGATGAACTGGTACTGCAAGACATTGCTGCGCATGTTATTAGTGAAATGGATGATGAATTATTTGTTATTGGCTCAGGTTCAACCACTGCATTTTTAATGGAGGAGTTGGCACTCGAAAATACTTTACTTGGTGTTGATCTTATTCAAGAACAAGACTTACTCGCTAGTGATGTTACTGAGCTCCAATTATGGCAAGCAATTACGCGTGCAAATGAAGAAAATAAATCAGTTAAGTTAGTGATCACATTAATTGGTGGGCAAGGGCATATATTTGGCCGGGGTAATCAACAATTGAGCCCCAGAGTTATTCGCGCTATTGGTAAAGAAAATATTTTCATTATTGCCACTAAAACAAAATTAACCGCGTTATCATCAAGGCCTTTGATCACAGATACCGGAGATAGCGAATTGGATGTAGAGCTTTCAGGGTATCTACCCGTGATCACCGGTTACAAGGATCAAGTTTTATATCCTGTTGCTAGTCCACAATAGCTTAGTCTAAATCTGAGTTGACGAGTTGATAGTAATAAAAATTAATGAAATTTAAAAATAAGTGAAATTATGTCTTTTGAAGAAAAAAAATCGTTTGAAAATCTAGCTGGGCTTTATCTCTATTTAGATAATTTATTTGACCAAGAATGCAGTGACGACCAACTATTTGCGAGTAGTTATTTACGTGGTTTTATTAGTTTGTCAGCCTGTGAATTTGGTGACGAATCACAAGAACTTTCGCCAGCACTTGCTACAAGTATTGATGAAAAGTTACAAGGGGCTCGTACCGAGTTAAGCCCACAAGACCGAAAAATAGTACAAGATTATTGGTTAGAGCTAAAGCAAACTTTTGTATCGCTTTAGCCGTTAGAGTCTATTCTGTAATTATAAAAATTTTCGACGAATAATATCGCGAATCACAAATCGGTTAGGCGATAAATTAAATAATTCCTGTGGTCCAACAGGATATTCATCGCCGGTTAAATCAGCGATAAGAATATCTGAAAGCAAAGGTGCTGTGCATAAACCTCTAGCACCTAACCCTGTCAACATATACAAATTTTTGATCATTGGCGCAGGCTCCTGATAGCGCCAATTCTTATCTTTGGCTAAATGAGCATAAGTTTTCTTGTGTTGTTCTATATCAGGCATAGCGCCAACCATAGGTAAGTGATCGGGGGTCATGCAGCGTAAACGTGCTTTATTGGACGTTATATCTTGTTCGCTCCATGGAACTAATTTTGGCAAGCATTTTTCTAACATGGTTAAGTTATACTGATCGCCTGCATTTGAAGCTGTTATATCGAAGCTGTTCTTTTCGAAAGTTGCGCCAATGCAGTGTTGTTGCTGATAAGCGGGAGTCAAATAGCCTTTATGGCAAATAACGGTACTTAATCCAGAAATTTCCGAATTTGTAGCCATGGTTGTAACTTGGCCGCGTACTGAAGTAAGCGGTAATTCAGCAATTACATTTAATTTAATAGACTCGGCACCGCCACAGAAAATCACTAATTTTTCATTTATTGAAGTATCATCAGTTTCGAGTTGCCAGCTGTCATCACTTTGTTGGTTTAATGCAATAATATTAGTTTGATTCTTTATTGTTAAATATTGAGTTTGCTCTGCTGCAGCAAATAGTTGTTGTACTAGCTCGGCTGGTGCTATCCAGCCTGCACTTGGCATAAATAGGCCACCATGCTCAAGTTTAATACCGGCTAATTCAGACGCTTCTTTAGCGTTTATACTCGAGATCAATTCTTTTGACCAAGGACTATGTTTTTCGAAAATATGCTGCCTTTTTTCTAAAGCAGTTTTATAAGATATTTCAAGTAAACCACACCAGTCGTGACTAAACTTAAAGCCATCGTTGTGCAAACCTTTATAGCATTTCAATGCGTGCCAAAAGGCTTGCTGATAGAATAAGCTAATGTCATCAACTTGTTGGTGAATCAGAGGAAATAGCGCGCCTATATGATTACTTGAAGCACCTTGAGCAATTTTTTCATCTTTACAATAAAGCGTGACTTTAATATTTTTCTTAGTCAAATAATAAGCAAGACAAGCAGACGCAATACCGCCACCAATAATGGCAACATGCTCAGGTTTAGTTATACTTGGTCTAGTTTGATAGCCTTTATTTATAAGTTTAGTTTGATCAATCACAAGTTTTTGTTAAATCCATTGGTTTTCAAGTGTTAATGCTAGTATTTTAACGTGAATTAAAAGAGTCTGTCAGTAATACCAAGTTGAATAATTACCTGGTCTTTTTTTATGGTTAAAAGAAATAACTACTACGTTATAAAATTCATAAGTAGAATAACTACTTACTAAATTTTAGGCCTTGTATTTATCCGTTTTTCCTCATGAAAAACTAGACTACTAAATTAATCAAATTGGTATGAATTGTAAAAACCAGTGTACACGTGTACACTGAGCAGACCAGTTTGTGGGCAAAATTCTGTATGATATGCCTGATTTTTCAATTTTTAAATGGTTATTCAAATGAAACGTGTAGTGATCACCGGATTAGGC
>Ga0209396_1004764_pt1 | contig 13073 bp, 7 predicted proteins | sample GOMGulsemesocosm_6_FD_184638 | JGI IMG/M metagenome (GOLD analysis project Ga0209396, IMG submission 184638) | Methane-oxidizing microbial communities from mesocosms in the Gulf of Mexico - GOM8C Gulf of Mexico (SPAdes) (version 2) | ecosystem: Environmental > Aquatic > Marine > Cold seeps...
GCCACAAGATAAGAAAATATAACTATCAATAAGTTATAGTCAGTAGTTAAAGCTAAAAGTAGGTCGCTATTGTTGTTGATAAATTCTAACCCAAACATATTGAGACCTTAAGGTTGTACAGCGACGAGAGGAATGAAAAGTTGCCATTAGTTAGCATAGCTGTAATTTCAAATTTTGCTAATGTAATGAATACAAAAGGTTGGAGGAAATAGGAATACTTTATTCAAAGATTATTTAAATCGAGGTAACTTCATATGATTTAGTGTATGGGTTAACCAATTGAAATATAAGGATAAGTGTATTTCGTAGCTATGGTGGGAGTATTTGACTTCATTCAAGGAATATCTATCCGTAAATACCGAGTCTCGCCTTTGGTTGTTGCGTTATTATACTTTCCACGTCCATGTGGTCGTATTAGGAATACTTATTATGTGTTGTTAACCACAATATAGCCTTTAGCGATCACCACCTCTATTTGTAAGCTATTTTTGTTGAGTATATTGAGGTCGGCATCTTTTCCTGTTGCTAATTGCCCTTTTTGACCAAGTGATAAAATATTTGCAGGTGATTGGGTAATACTTGATAACGCTAAATTTAGTGGTACTTTGTATTGAAGTACTGCATCTACCATTGATTGGTGCAAGCTTTTAACTTGTCCTACTTGTAGGTCAATCAATTTACCTTTGTCGTCAAACGTGGGCAGGCTGGCGTTACCGTCTGAACTCATTGTGATATGTTTAATATCAACACCTTTCTCTAGTGCTTGGGCCAAAGCCTGCGCTGCGGGGGTTTCTCCCTGTTCAATAATTTGCTCTGTTGTACTGGTGGTAAAGTCTATAAATCCCCCTTGCTTGGCAAAAGCAAAACCCGCCTCAAGTAATTCAGTATGACGGTTAATATGTGTTGGATAAAACTGAGTTATAGGGATGTCACTTTGTTCTACCACACGCTGCAATTTTGAAAGTTTTGCTGGTTCGTCGCCAACGTGAATGCTGACAATGCCAGATTTACCGGATAACATACCCGCGACCCTTGCTTCAGATGCAACACGTGCCATTTCGGTTGGAGTCATTTGTGAACTACGATGATCAGCTATCGCGACTTCACCCACACCAATAAACTTTTCAATAAGCATAATATCGCGCTTTATTGAGCCAGTAACCGTTACCATAGGGTAATGGTAGGAGCCGGTATAACAATAAACAGACAACCCCTGTTCTTCTAGGCCGTAAGATTTTGCTAGTAAATTTTCTAAGCTTCTTGTTTCAGCGTCGGTTCCCAATACACCAATAACGGTAGTTACACCACCTTCAAAAGCGTCTCCAACATTCATTTCAGGCGTACGAGTGGCATAACCACCTTCGCCACCTCCACCCGTAATATGTACTAATGAGTCAACAAATCCTGGAGTAACAATTTTTCCGGTGGCGTCAACCACTTCAATTATTTTGGGTAAATCAATTGAGATATCGTCTTCAATTGCAATAATTTTTCCTGCACAAAGAAGAATATCTTTTCTACCAATAGCCTCTGGGGAGAATACTTCCGCATTCTTGATTAATTTCATAAAAAACCTAAGTAATATTGAGTATCACGGCTGATACCATGAATAAAATAGCGAGACTGGCGAGCAATATCATAAAGCGCCAGATAAATTTAGCCCATACAAACCAGTCTATATTGGCTACACCTAAACAGCCGATAAGTGCCGCAGAGGTTGGAATAATAATATTGGTTAAACCATCGCCTAGCTGAAAGGCTAAAACGGCAATTTGTCGAGGTAAACCAATAATATCGGATAATGGAGCCATTATTGGCATAGTGAGCGCTGCTTGGCCTGAGCCTGATGCAATAAAAAAATTAAAGACAGATTGAAAAACGAACATACAAACAGCTGACAGCGTTTGAGGCAGTTCGGCCAATATGTTACCGGCATAAAATAAAACAGTATTGAGAACTGAAGGCTCGCTGGCGTTGTCGCCACCTAAAATAATCACGATACCTTTGGCCATGCCTACTATCATTGCTGCAGGTAGTAAGTCTTTTGCTCCAGATTTAAAGGCGTCGGCCAATTCGTTTATGGTTAGACGTTTACCTAATATGGCAATAATTCCGACAACACATCCTAGAGTGAAAAACTGACTAGCCAGCTCAGGAATATAATATTCTCTGGCGATAACTCCCCAAATAACCCAAGTAATACCTAATAAAAATGCACTGAGTAACAACCCATCTAAAAAGGCGAATTTTTCTTTGGTTATAGATGTGTTATCGGTAACCTCTAAGTTGGCGTTATAACAAGGTGACAATTCTGGGTGTTTTTTAATTTTAGCCGCATATTTTACCGTAAATACCAAACCTATTAAGGTAAAGGTAAGCCATAAAGCGCCACGGAACTCAATGGCAGACATTAACGGCAAACCAGCAATGCCTTGTGCTATGGCAACACTAAAGGGATTCATCCATGACGTAGCAAAACCAATTTGGGTAGCAACATAAGTCACCAATACGGTGGTAATGCCGTCGTAACCAATAGCTCTCATTAGCGGTAAAAGCACAATACAAAATGCAATGGCTTCTTCCCCCATTCCAAAAATTGCGCCCGCAAAGGAGAATAATAAAAAGAGAATGGGAATAAATGCTTGTTCAAGTGACTGGGTTTTTTCTATTAATGCCAATATGCCATTGTCGATTGCTCTGGTTTTCATGATGATGCCAAAAGCGCCACCCGTAAGAATAATGAACATCATTACCCCAATAGCAGAACCCCATTTATCACCAGACACCATACCTTCAAAAGCAAAGTTCAAAAAACCTATATTGCCACCTTCAGCAAACAAAGGAACTCCTTGTTGTTGCTCGGCAAATTGAAAGCTGTCGGCAACTAATCGTGTTTTTTCTGTGCTTGGGTCAAGTTCTACTTGATAGAATCCCGCAGGTATAAAGTGCGTTGCAATGGCGGCAAACATCACAATAAAAAATAGAATAACAAACGCATCAGGCATCGACTTTTCAGACACTAGTGCAGCAGAATTACTGGTTGTAGTGTTTGTTAGGTTGTTTGAATTTTTTTGATCTTTTACGTTCATTTCAAATTAACTTCTTTTACAAAAACGGTTTTAAATAACTTCAGTATAGCTATCCCCTCATACCTGCTGGTATAAGGGAATGTACAAGCTTATTTAGAAAAAGTAAGTCATCGACAAGCGGTAGTTTGCACCTAACGCATCGTGATTTAGAGAATCAAAACCTCTTGTTGAACCATAAGCGACAGGTGGCTCTTCATCCAACAAGTTATTAACGGTAAAGTTAATGTTTAGGTTTTCAAAATCATAGCCGACATTCGCACGAACGGTTAACCATGAATCTACATCGCGTTCGTTATTTTCATCGAGTTCGCCGAGGTCTAATAATTCATTCACTTGGCGAGACCTTAGTCCTTCAATATCGTCTTGATAGCTACTGGTGTAGTTAAAGGCTAGGCTAGAATAAAAAGCATCGCCAGACCAAGCTATTCTTGCACTTGCAATGTTTTCAGGGTATCGCCATGTGCCTACAAGTTGTTCTAACTCGCTTGAGCCTGATTTATTTCGCTCAAATTCTATGTAGTGCGTAGCGTCAAGAGCAAAACTTAACGAACCTTGAGTAAAGTCTATTTTATGATCGAATGACAAGTCGATACCTGAAACATTTTGTTCTCCGGTATTTTCAAGCTGAATAATATGGTCTCGATATAAAGGTAATACGCTATCTTCTGCTCGTAAGCCTTTTGCGTCAGCATAAACTGCTAATATTTCTGTTAAATTAGCACCCGCATCTTCTATATTTAGTCCGTTGTTATCAACAAAGTTTATATCGTCGCTAGCATCATCTGGTGTGTCGTTAATGTCATAGGGTGCACATAATTCTTGATCGTATGATATTCCTGATTCACCACTTTGTAATACCCCACAATGACGTAAAGAAACATCGTTTTCTGCTCTGGCAAGTACAGCCGTCATATCAGTATCAACTAGGTTGTCGTGTTCAAACTGCCAGTAATCCATCGTTAGGGTGGTATTTTCTGTTGGGCTGTAAGCAAAACCAATACTTACTGATGTGGATTCTTCAGCACGTAAATTTGGATTACCAAGCTCTAATACGTTTTCACTTGCGTCAAAGGTTCCACCTGCACAGTAGAGATTAGACACTGCCGCATTGGCAGCACAGTCGTAAGTGGCTGATGTGGTTCTTAGTTTTACACCTGCTTGAGTAAGGGACGGGGCTCTGAATGAAGTTGACCATGAGGCACGTAAAACAATATCGTCCGTTGGTTTGATTGTAATTGCGACTTTCGGATTAAAGCTATCACCAAAATCGTCATAGTCGTCGTATCGTCCAGCAAGTTGTAGTTCAACCATGTCGTTAAGTGGAATATGGAATTCTGCAAATGCTCCCCATTGAAAACGATCAGCTTCAGATAAACTTGAACCAAAACCATATACATCAACAAGGTATTCGTTTTCAGCACGAGCTCTTGCATTTATCGAAGGAATATCGGTAATTTTTTCTTTTCGAGCTTCAACACCAAATGCAGCACGTACAATATCGCCGTTGAATTCAAATAAATCACCAGTCATTCTTGCATCCCAGCCGTACACCGTACTTTCGCCGTCACGAGTCGGTACTTCTTGGGTCATTGCAAGTAAAGCATCATTGTTTGTATCGCCTTCCAAAAACGGATTATATCTCGCTAGCGGGTCGCCTGAGTTACAAATCAAGTTATCGCTGTCGTAATCATATTCAGCAATTGAGCCGTCAGCACAAAGCTCACCATTAACGGCTGCAGTGTACTTGTAGCGATTATAAATTCCAGCGATTGCTTCTTGTTCAGACTTTGATTTAGACAACGTGATAGCTGATTCCCATTCCCAAGTGCCTATATTGCCAGACAAGGCTGACACAAGTCTAAAGGCGTTAGTGTTAACTTCAATGGTACGTGGGTCTGCAAAACGTGCATCGTATCTTATGCCTCGTAGTTCGCGGGCTGTGCTTGACTGATCAAGAGTCGTGAAATAATACTGCGGATAAACTAAATCACGTAAACTTGGTACCGCATCTAGAGCGCTTAATGGTGCCCAAGCGGCGTCGCTGTCATCTAATTGATTGATTGGCGAAGGTGAAGAGCTTGCCGTAGATTCACTATGAGAATAGAAGAAATCAGTGTTCCAAGATAACTCACCAATATCAGTAGAAAACATAAAACCTAAAGAGGCTGTTTCTAGTTCACTATTTAGCATGTCGTCTTCGTTTGCGTAGTATGCACATATATCTTCGCCATACTCGGTCGTGACTAATTCAGTTTTACAATTGGGATTAGCGAGTTCTAAATAATTACCGCCAGCGTCTGCCACATCACTTGATTCATAATAAATATTCGGTGTGTTTTTAGGTAAATAAGAGTACGAATTGGTTAATGTTGGTGTTCTCGTGAAAGAGCGATCTTGGGCACTAAAGCTGTTTCGGTCATAGTAATCAGCAAAAACGGTTAAGTTACCGCCGGCTAATTCTGTACCTAACACAAAGTTTAGGTTTGTTTTTCCTTCGTTTGATGAAGCAAAGCTATTGCCATAAGAGGTGTTAGCTTCTGCACCTTGATAGTCTTTTTTCAGAATGTAATTAATGACACCCGCAACAGCATCGGCACCGTAAATTGCCGATGCTCCGGTGGCTAGCACTTCAATTCGTTCAATAGCTGCAAGTGGTATGGTGTTAATATCAACAAAGTTTTGTGTACCCGATGCAAACGAACTTGCGGCAACTCTGCGGCCATTGATTAAGGTGAGTGTAGCCGATGGTCCTAAACCTCTAAGGGATGCGGCGGCTTGACCTGCTGGTGTTGATGTAGATGTTGCGCCACTCTCACTGGTAGAGAATGAACCTTCACCGCCACGTGTTTGACTAATTTGCTGCATAAGTTCAGATACGCTGCTAGCGCCTGAATTGCGAATGTCGTCTGCGTTAATTACCACTAGAGGCTGTTTTCCCTCTAAGTCGACTCCTTTAATTCTGCTCCCTGTAACAACTAACTTCTCTACACTTTGTTCATTATTTATATTTTCTTCTACAGCGATAGCGTGGTTTTGCAACGATAAAGAGGCAAAAACAGCCACAGTTAAACACGACAGTTTAAAAACTTTCATATTGAATTCTCTAAAATTTTTATAAATTTATTGCAAACAGCATGAAGTGCTCATACAGGGCATTTCGATTGCATTGCAAGGGTATTATTTTATTTTGAGTTTTTGATTGGGTAGAAAACGAGATCTAACCACCAGAAAACAAAGGGATTGTTTTCTCGTGTTTACTCGTCAAACCACTCCGAAAGGTAGAAGTTAGAGTAAGTATATGTTGTAAGTGCGAATGCTTTCTTGTACATATATAAAAGGTCTTGGTTGCCTAAAAGTTTCATTAAAAAGTTTGTTTGCCGCAAACTTTTCAAAAATTTGCTTATTTATAAATACTGCTGTCTGGCCTGGTTGTCAACTGTATTTTAACTTTAGTTTTGATTGTTTTTGCCGAATAATCAAAAATAGGAATATAAACAAAATGAAACGATATGCATTAATTATGCTGTTATTATCTGTAATAAGTGTTGCATTTTCTGCAAACTCATCAAAAGTTCAAAGTAAACTTTTTCTTGTTGGTGGAGGGTTGGAATCCTGTTCATCAATGTCAATAAAAAACTGTAATACCAAGGGGTTAGACAATCCTTCTTCGTTACAGCAAGGCAAAACAACTTCTTTTTACCAAATTAACTCAAATATTATTACTTTGGTTGACACTTTTTGGCCAAAATATTTTGAACGCCGTAATTTTGTGCAAATTATTCGGTTGCTAAAAAAGATCAGTCATGGTGAAAAAGACGAACTGCTGTCAAAATCACAACTACGTACGGTATTCAAACGTTACGATACTAAACGCATTATTAATAAATTAAACGATGCGGAGTATTATTTACTGCTCGATTTATTAGAGCAGCCTGTTTTGGCAGAAGATGGAACAACGCGATTAAAAGAGAAGGTACTTTTAGAGCATTCAAAAAATGTATTTTCTACCGAGATTTATCAAGAGTTTATCGCATTAGCACAAGAAATATCACAGAAAAAAACACCTAAAATATTGGTCATTACCGCATCGGCTCGAGACCCTTTTGAAGCGGTTGATTTTTATCAAGCGGCTTTCACTCAAGCAGGTGGCGATACCTCTTGGTTACCGCTTGATGCAACATTAAATGCATTGATACAACAACCTGGCGAACGCCAAAAAATTTGTCAGCAATTGGCTGCTACACGGCTTATTGAACAAGGCTCTATTAATCGTGAATATGTGTATCCCGATTTAACGGAGCAACAATTTCAAGCATGTTTAGCACCTAAAGAGATTTTAGAATCAATCAAACAAGCTGATGGAATTTTTATTAATGGCGGTGATCAATCATTAACCGCAAAAGCTTTTGTCAATAAAAATGGCTCGGACAGTGAAGCACTTAAATTAATTAAAAATAAGCTGGCCAGTAATTCACTGATTATTGGTGGTACTAGTGCTGGTACTGCCGTGATGTCGGGGGGAAAATATAATCAATCTCCTACACCTATGATCACTAACGGGCAAAGTAATACTGCTATTTTTCGTGGAGCTAAAAAAAATGTATTACCTCAAGAGGGGTGTCAAAAATCGAATAGTTGTGGCAATGCGGTATTGAACGACGACCTTACTTATAATGCGAGTGGTGGGTTAGGCTTATTCCATTGGGGAATTATGGATACGCATTTTTCTGAGCGAGGTCGGCAGGGTCGCTTAGCTAAGCTAGTGCTTGATACAAATACGCGTTTTGCTTTTGGGGTAGACGAGACGACAGCACTGGTTGTTGGCAATATGAACACAACTAAACCTACTTTTGAAGTTATTGGGCAATCAGGAGTGTTTGTTGTCGAAAGTAGTTTAGGTTCGAAAAAAGGTACTAAGGTGTTAAGCCATTATTTAACAAGAGGTGATAAGGCACAGTTAATGGATAAAGCATTAACCTTTAATTTGGCGAGTTGGAAAAAACAGCTTAATGAAGATACCTTGCTTCCAATGAATATTGATGAGGTTTTTAGAGGAGAAAAGTATAAACAAACCGCGAAATTATTGTGTTTAACCAATAATACAAACGTATTGGCAACGAGTAAGTGGCGAAAAAATATCGCAACGATAAAAATTAAGAAATTAAGCGATGCCGTGAGTCGTTATGGCATAATATTTTCAAATAGCGTTGAAAAAGGTTATTGCTCATACATAGGTTATCAGCTAGAAATTCAGCCACACTAACCCCTCAATAAACCTTTCAAAAGATAAAGTGTGAAAGTAGATAAAGTGACTCTGTAATCTATCTTTCACATTTATTAGGTTACAGTGTTCAATAATGATAGGTTAGGGTCTGTTGACCTTTCGAGATTATTTTTCAGCGAATCGTTGAGTATTTATTCACTTTTCCTGAGCATAATTAAACGTTCAAACATCCGTATAATTTGAGTGGATCTGTTTTTGAATAAATATTCATCGATTTAAAAAAGAACGATAAATGAGTGAATGTTTTTAAATACGCATTTGCAGGCAATTAACCAAGTCTTGGTATTGGAAAGGTTTAGTGATCACATCACACATGCCTGATTCTATACAAGCTTCTCTATCTTCTAAGGTTGCATTAGGGGTTAACGCTACAATGGGAATAGGAGCGTTTGTGGCGTGGATTTCTCTTTATGCCTAATGGTTCTCGTCGCTTCATAACCATCCATAACTGGCATTAAACAATCCATAAATATAAGTTGATAATCACCTTCTGCCGCGAGTCACTACGGTTATCTCGTCTATTTCATGTAAATTAATAGTGAACTGTTCTTTTTCAAGTTGAAAAATTACCCAATCAGTTTGTTGGTCATGTGTATGCGTGGCTTGTTCAACCTGAGCATATTGTGCTGCACGCTCTTCAAGTTCCTTTATAGTCAGGTAATTATCATGTCCAATTTGTGGCATATGTTTGGCTTTATTAATATTATTAAAATAAATATAGCACAGGATAAAAAAAGACTTTGCTGGTGAGGGTAATTGAAAAATCATCTTGAATTCATGTGCTTATTTTCATATTGTGTTGTAAAAGATATAGCCTATCTTACTGTGAAGTTTGCAAGACTAACCTTCACGATTAACCCTGTTTGTAGTTTGAGAATTTAATGCCTAAAACATCTCTTGATAAAGTTAGATCCTTAGTTAATTACCTTGATTTACAGGGGATGGAGCGAAAGACTATTTTGGCTAAAGTGGCGCTTACCGAGCAACAACTTAATTCATCAAATGAATTAATTGATACCACTGATTACGAACAACTTTTTCAATTGGCGGAAGAGCAACTTAATACTAAAATGATTGGTTTTGAGTTTGGTCAAGCGATAGAGCCAGACCGATGGGGAGTATTAGGTTATATTGTTTATACATCACCGTCTTTACAATCAGCGCTAAAAAGCCAGTACGAATATCAATCTTTGGCAGGGAATGTGGGTGTACCTTTACACGAGATTAAAGATAACAGCATTACCCTAATGTGGGCGCCTTCTTATCTTTGTAGCTACCATACAGTAGAAGAAGTGATAACAAGTTGGGTTGTTATTGCTAAAAAGCTCACCAATTACTCAGCGACCCCTCTCAAAATTTATTTTAATCATTCGTGCCCCAGTCAGGTTGATATTTATCAAGATTTCTTTGGTTGTGAAGTTGAGTTTGATAGCCCTATTAATGGCATCAAAATATCCAGATCAGTACTTGAGTTACCTTTGGTTAAATATAGTCCAGAGCTTAATACGATGCTTTGTGAACAAGCTAGCCGTGTGGTTAATAACCTTATTCAGCAATTGCCAGTACAAGTTGTTACACAGTTTATTACTAACCAGCTTCCAATGGGCGTACCTGAAGTTGAAAGTGCTGCTCAGTATGTACAAATGAGCGTAAGAACATTGCAAAGAAAATTAAACGAACATGAACTGACTTACAGCGGGTTGGTTGATAGCATTAGAAAGGAACTCGCACAGAGCTATTTGCTTAAAACTGACAGTAAAATTGTTCGTATTAGCCAAATGCTCGGTTTTTCAGAACAAAGTGCCTTTCAACGTGCTTTTAAACGCTGGACGGGGAAAACCCCTAAATCTTTTCGTGATTGCCAATAAACCTCCCTGTTAATTTTTATTACCTTTGCGTGCCATTTGATTGGCATCTACGGTCATTACTTTTGTTATTGTCTATCTTATATTCAATTAACTTAAAATGCATAGCAGCATGATCCAAACAGAAACGATACTGATTAAAACTAATTACAATAGAGTATTCGTTTCTACATCAGGGGAAATGACGTATGAAAGCAATGAAAAATAACAGGCATACAACCAAGAATTTAATCACAAAAGCTATTCTAGCCAGTATGTTAGCAACACCTCTTAGTGCTTACGCTGAAGACGATAAAAGTAAAGTAGAAGTGTTAGGGTTTGAGGTGATCACGGTAACCGCTCAAAAGCGCGTTCAAAATATCATGAATGTGCCAGTAACTGTGGGTACTATCAGTGCAGAACTTATGGAAGAAAGTGGTTCAGTACGGTTAACCGAAATGGATAAATTTATTCCTGGGTTTGAATTTGGTAACGAAGGCATTACGCAAGAAGGCGTAAGTATGCGTGGTGTTGAAAGTTCAGGTATTAGTATTGGTGGTGACCCATCAGCGGCGACTTTCTTTGATGATGTATACATGCCTCGGGCAGCGCAAAACTTATTGTTTTCTGATATGGAGCGTATTGAAGTTTTAAAAGGACCACAAGGCACTCTTTTTGGTCGCAATGCTGCTGTTGGCGTACTAAATATGGTACCTAATCGACCACATGAAGATTTTGAAGCAACAATAAAAGCGACTTTAGGTACTGATAACTTACAGCGTTACGAATTAATGGCGAATATTCCGTTATCAGACAATGTGTATTTAAGAACAAATTATATTAATACCTCACGAGATGGTGTTGCTGAAAATATCTCAATGCCTGAGTGGAATCATAATAATAAAATCTGGGATGCTGGCGAGGTTGCACACCAGTCTGCTAGGGCCTCATTATTGTGGGATATATCAGACAATTCTCAATTTCAAATATCATACGATTGGGACGACTTAAATCAGGCGCCGCCCATGACTATTGGTATTAGTGAATATGCTTACGGACAAGGTGACCCTTTTGCTCCTAAGGTTGAAAACGATGTGGTTGGTGGTGCTGAAACCCGTGATATGACAGGTGCTACGGTTAAATTTTTACACGAATTTAATAACGACTTATCTATGAAATACATTGCTAGCTTCCGTGAATGGGAAGTGTTTGCTCGCCGTGATGAAGACGGCACAGCAGATCTTTCACGTTACTTTGATACGATAAATCACGAAGAAGCAGACATATTTTATACAGAGCTGCAGTTTAATTATGAAACCGATAATATCAACAGCGTTTTTGGCTTTTCATACTCAAAAGAGAGCGCAAAACAATTAACACATATTGGCTTAACCGCTGACAGTGCAGCGAGATCGATTACAGCTTCTGTTAACGATTTAATTAAGGCTGGTGTAGCAGACCAATTAACGAATACATTAGGTGGAAATACTGATGCTCACGCAGCTGGGGCTTTTGGTGAGGGAGTTACTTTTGATAGCGTGTTAAATGCAATCTATCAATCAAGTGGCTTTCCTATTGAGTCAACGTGGCATGCTGAAGAGTGGGAGCATACCTTAAATACCATGGGCTTTGGCGATACGATTATGACTGCAATTGGCATGCCTGGTCAGCCATTAACCGCCGGTGTAGTAACTGCTACGGGTGACGCTACTTATGATATTGCTTCTGCTGCACTAGGTACTGCTGAAATTTTTGGTCCAAGCCACTCAGGATCTTTTTGGCAAGAAAATGTTCAAAACCAAGGGGACTTCACTAATTGGGGAATATACGCTGACGTTGATTATATGATTAATGATAAATGGAGCATTATTGGCGGCTTACGTTATTCTAAAGACGAAAAAGAATTCTCATGGCTGACAGAAGACAACAGCTTTGCCACTATTCGTCCTGGTGTAAGTAACTTAATTTTCCCAGTGGTAGACCTCAAAGCAAAAGATTCTTGGGACAAAGTCACAGGTCGCTTAGTTGCTAGTTATCAAGTATCAAATGAACATATGGTATTTGGTTCTTATTCAGTGGGTTATAAGTCAGGTGGTTACGACTCTTTAACACCTAATACTCAAGCGTTTAAGCCTGAAGACAGTGTTAACTACGAGCTAGGTTACAAAGGTATATTATTTGATGCGGTTATCGCTAACGTAAGTGCTTATTACAACCAGCTAGACAATCAACAAAAAGGTATCGTGTCTAAACTTCCAGGCAACTTACGTGCAATTCCAACCATTATTAATATTGATCGTGAAATTATCGGGCTTGAAATTGATTTACGTTGGAACATGACAGAAGACGCACAATTAGGTTTAGTGACTGAAATCCGCAGCACAGATATTTATACACCATCATTTTATAATGGTGAAGGTACCCTTATTGAGGAACAATCGACAGATTTAGATGCCGCTGCGAATGTGACGATGACATTAGATTGGGTGCTTGATTTAGGAATAGGTAATACAAACTTACATGTAGATTATGTGTATATTGAGAACCAAAATGATCAAGAGGTGGGATTAGAAGAATATAAAAAGTCTGTTGATGCCTACTTTATTGATACCAAAAATTTAAATGCTCGATTTTCGTGGACATCAGAAGACGATGCTTTAGAAATTGGTCTTTGGGGTAAAAATTTACTCGATAAACGTTATGTTTATGAGTTAGGCGGATATGCCGCTGATGCTTTAGGTGTACCACAAGGACAAATAAACCGTGGATTAGAAGCTGGAGTAGATGTAACCTATTCATTCTAAGCTTTAAAATAAGTAATTTTTAAAAATTAAACCTGAAGTTTTCTTCGGGTTT
>Ga0209396_1004769_pt1 | contig 13066 bp, 9 predicted proteins | sample GOMGulsemesocosm_6_FD_184638 | JGI IMG/M metagenome (GOLD analysis project Ga0209396, IMG submission 184638) | Methane-oxidizing microbial communities from mesocosms in the Gulf of Mexico - GOM8C Gulf of Mexico (SPAdes) (version 2) | ecosystem: Environmental > Aquatic > Marine > Cold seeps...
GCGTTAGAATATAGATGAGTTGGTTAAGTAACTTGAAGCCATTTGCTGTAATAAAGTGAGCCGTTGAGCTCACTTAAACTGTCAATGGCGCTTGAGAGCTTGCGCCATTGACAGTGTTGTTGAGTTACTTCGCTAATTTAAGGAAGTAATCGAACATTTCTGGGACGTTGCCGTGACCCATGCCAGCATCGAATGCCGCTTGTAGATTCGCTGAAGTACCTTCTGCTATTTGTGCGCGTGTACCAAGGTCTTTAACCATTTCAAGGAAGTAACCTAAATCTTTGTTCGCATTTGCGATTGAGAAACCTAGGTCACTTACATCATCAACGGCGTAGTTTTTACAAAACTGCATGAATGGCGAGTTAGATGGGCCAGTCGACATGATTTCGAACAATTGTTGACGGTCAACACCGGCGCGATCTGCAACGGCAAATGCTTGTGACATTGCTGTTACTGTTGTCATACCCATGAAGTTGTTGATTAGCTTGGTTGTGTGACCTGCGCCAAGTGCACCAAGATTGAAAACGTTTTCGCCTTGTAATTCAAGGATAGGTTTAACCTTGTTAAACGTGTCGATATCACCAGATGCCATGATGTTAAGTAGACCATCTTTAGCATGTGCTGGGGTACGACCAAGAGGAGCATCGATCATGCCTGCGCCTTTCTTGGCTAAATCTGCACCGATTTTACGGGTAGAAGCTGGGATAGAGGTACCAAAATCAATTAGTACGCTGCCTTCTTTAATACCCGCTAGGATACCGTTATCAGCATAAACTAACTTTTCAACAACAGTTGAAGTCGTTAGACACAACATGATGATGTCGCTTGCTGCTGCAAGTTCAGCTGCCGATTTTGCTTCGGTTGCGCCGCGTGCAACAACTGCTGCTACTGCATCTTTGTTGAGATCCATTACAATTGGCTCGAAGCCTTTCTTTTGTAAGTTCTCAACCATGTTGCTGCCCATAAGGCCAAGACCGATAAAGCCGATAGTAGGTTTTGTCATTTCTAACTCCTAAAATATATTGTCTGATAAAAATAACCGATTGCACTCAAATTATGCCAAATCGCTTATTTTTCTAATGTCGTATTAAAGGCCAAGTTTTCTTGGCTCTTTAAATTTTCCGATCGTAATTAAAGAAGTTTTAAGTCAGGTGAAACCACGTTGCTCACTTGATGTTTAACCAAAATGTAATTTTGGTAATAATTTCTGTAAAAATAAATTCGGTTAAGAGCGTTATTGTTGCTAATTATACTAGGCTAATGATAAACGTTCTTATTACTGCTTTGCCTGAACGCTTGATGTGGTGGTCAAATGCTCAGGAATGAGTTAATGCTAACCAAAGTTTCTTTTTGTGTCAACCAATTGTTGTCATTGGTAATACATTCGAGGGGTGTTTGTACTTTTTAGAGGTTGAGTATTGGTTAGGACGATAATTCAATAAATGTAACGGCCTCTTTAATTTGTTGTATTTTCGAGGCTATTCTTATTAAAGTGCTGTTGATGCGCTGTTACTTTATTCCACGGACCACTATTGGAGACAAATGTCTTATTGACTAACAATATCAGCATTAATGTTTGCTCAATAATATAATAATTATATTATATATTGTAATACCAATTATATTAAATATGGTAGAACGTAGTGCTTGAAATGTTCAAGTGAGCTATTGCCGACTTGATTTTTTATTGCGTAGGGCACCGTTGTTCTAGCAAGTCTAAATGCGTTGAATTCAATGGCTATGAACTAATCGCTGCGTTATGTCACGCACTATTGTTTCTGGTGTCTTCTGAACATCGACTATCCAACCATGGTCTGGTAGTTCAAGTGTACTGAGTTGAGAGGCCAATAACCGCGAATCCAAGAAATGCCCTTGGCGCGAATTGAGTCGCTGCGTCAGCAATTGCGCTGAGCCGTGCAAAAAAATCCAATGTATCTCGGTGTGGCAATGTGAGGCCAATATCACTCGATATGACTCTTTAAGCGCGGAGCAGGCGAGGACTGCGCCGGCTGTACTTTCCCATAACGCTAATTTCTGTGCAAGCGACTCAAGCCATGGCCTACGATCATTGTCATTGAGTGGTGTCCCACGTTGCATCTTTTGAACATTGGATAGCGGGTGAAAGTCATCGCCGTCATAAAAGGGCAGCGTTAGTTGTTCGGCAAGTAGCTTACCGATTGTCGACTTCCCGGTACCGGCCACCCCACAAATCATTATAATCACTTTGAATGCTCCTCTATGACTCGATAAGAGCAAGAATACCAGTATAGGAAATCAATACTGAGAATAAAAATGCCATGCCTAATACGAAATTAAGGAGATAACCTGCAGTATATTCAGCCATTAGTTTTTTCTTATTAATCAGTAGAATAATCCCCATTATAACCAGCGGGAGAACAAAGACATTAAACACCTGAGTTAATAATTGCCCCTCAATCGGATTAAAACCAAATACTGGAATAGTTAGGGCAACAATGGCTGCAATACCGGTGATGATTCTAAACTGTTTCGATTGTGTATCGAGCTTGCCGGAACGATAATCCTCAATTAATAAAGGCGCAATTAACATGCAAGGAAATACCGAAGATAGACCAGCGGCTAAAGTGCCAAAGAAAAATACGGTAAGGGCTGTTTTACCGGCAATCGGTTCGAGTGCTGTCACCATATCTAACACCGCCGTTACTTTTGTTCCTTCATGAAATAATGAACCTGCAGCTACGGCCATCACTGAGGCACTAATGATAAATACTAATACCGCGGCCACAATCGCATCTTTCTTTTGCTGAGCACGGTCGTTGATAGACCAGCCTTTGCCTTGAATGAACAATGGTCGAGATAAAAAGGTCGCTGCGGCCATGGTGGTTCCAACAAACGCAGCCACCATCATTTTCCCACCGTCAACATCGGGGATCACTGGTATTAACCCTCTCACGACTTCTTCCGGCAATGGATGAACAACAAAGAGAGACAACACAAATGATAACCCCATACAAGAGACGAATATCACCAGTAACTTTTCAAACAGTGAATACTTACCAATCAGTAATATCGTGTACATGATGCTTATAACGACCACGGCAATGGCGATAACAACGCCATATTTATGTGGTATCACCGCAGGGTAATGCATTGCAATCATTTCAAACAGAATATTAGAAGAAATCCCCAAGATGCCCATTAACGAATTCCATTGGCCAAAACTGACGCCAATGATGATAAGTATCGCTATTGGTTTACCAAATCTGAGGTATTTCTTGAAGCTGTAAAGTGCCGTTTCTCCAGTGACTAACGCGAAATTACCATAGGCATAAATCAGTACGCCAGAAAAGAGACAACTTAACAGCAGCACCCATAACAGTTGCATCCCAAACGTGCTGCCTGCAACGATCATCGCCGTAACACTACCTGTACCTATGGTGTAACCAATGGCTAAAAACGCTGGACCAAAACTTAAAATATTTTTTATTATTGTTGACATATTATCGTCCTTTTTTACATTCGGCTTAAATAATCACTATTAAGAAGCTAGCTTGGTATGATCACATATTGTAGACGCCGCCATTAATGTCGAGTGTTGCGCCAGTAATGAAACCATCATACTCTGATGCTAGATAAACAACGGCGCGTGCAACGTCACTGGCGTCGCCTGCGCGTTGAATCGGAATGCTGGTGATGGTTTGATCTGCCGATTCTTTGGTGGTGTGTGTATTATGAAATGAGGTGCCAAGGATCAGGCCAGGAGCTACCGCATTGACTCGGGTGCCTTGTGGACCTAATTCTGCTGATAAGGCGCGAGTCAATGTGAGAATGGCACCTTTGCTGGTTGAATAGGCGAGGGAACCCGGATGACCACCTTTGCGACCTGCCAGAGACGCTAAATTCACGATACTACTATGTTGTTGCTGGGCGAGGTGTGGTGCTGCTGCGCGCGTGACATACATCATGGACGTAAGGTTGATGTTCATCACTTTATGCCAGAATTGGGCATCCATCTCGTTTAGTGATCTGCGCGCCACTAAGGAGCCTGCATTGTTGATTAGTATATCCAAACCGCCGAGTGTTGCTGCGGCTGCTTCAACCATGATGTTGGCTTGTTTCTCATCCGTGAGATCAGCGCTTATTGCAATGGCTTGCTGTCCTTTGCTGATCGCGTATTCGACCAGCTTATTAGCGGTCTCGGCACTGGAAAAGTAATGGATAGCAACGTTGGCGCCGCTATCAATTAAGTGGGTAGTAATGGCTTCGCCAATCCCTTGAGCGCCAGCGGTGATAAGTACATTTTTTGCTAATAATTTGTTATTCATGCTATTTCTCGTTTAGTTTTTTTTACGGCTAGAGTGAGGGAATTTAAGGTGATTAAATACATCGTGGCTATCACATAAGTACGACGTATTTATGTGGTAGGCACGATTTCACTAAACGTTAGTTTATTGGTATTGAACGTTTACAGACTCATAACCGTCATTGTTGGCACGGATTTTTGCGGTGCCTTTCATCACCACATCTTTAACCACGGTGATCGGATCGCCGTTGGTAAGATGTAGCGATAGCGGTGCGCTGTCGGTCCATACTGAATTTGAAATATGTAGTTGCTGTACACCGTGGAAATACATTGATGCCGCCGATTTATGGGTCGAACCATTTCCGGTATTGGTGAATGTATTGTCAGTCACGCGCACCAGTGGGCCAAATGTACTTTCATCCCGCCCGCCGCGATAGACATTGGCTATTTCGCCTTTAATATCTTTAAAGGTGTTACCTGAAATCGCCAGGTTTTCAACACTATAGATCCCCAAATCGTCAGTTTCTTTGTTTAGTACCAGAATGGAGCCTGAGATATTAATCATTTCTGAATCGATGAGTTCTATGTTGTCAGCAAAGGTGCCAGCGGTTGCTTTGAAGAAATCAAAGTAACCGTTAATATCAAGATTGGTGACCTTGATATTACGCACTAACAACGAATAATTAATATTCATTGAGTAGCCACTGGTTCGAATAACATTGTTACCTTTGTAATCTGGCGATTCGGCACCGTCAAACCATAGATTTTCAACTTCGAGCGCACCACCGTTTTCAATCACTAAGAAGCTTGGCTTTTGTGAGCGAATAATTGGTTTTTTACCGCTACTGGCTTTGATAGTGATGGCATGATGGATAGACGCAAGCTTGGTTAGGAGGTATTGACCGCCATTCTCAAGAATTAAAATATCACCAGGCTCACTGGCATTAAGTGCTGCCAATAATGTATCTGTTCCTGGTTTTACCGCGCGTGTTGTCCCACTATTAAAGGCAACAAAACTATCATCTTTAGCGTAATAGCTGGCACCGGTTTGTGGCTTGGTGATTGGTAGTTTAATCTCACCAAATGACATGCTATCAACGAGTGATTGTGGCGGAACGCGCAGGCCATGCTTGTTGGTGGTGACCTTGTACGGTGTCTTGGTAAAGCCTGATGTCACCGCCGATGGCACATTTACTTCACTGTTGATGATGTTACCTTCAAAGTTGATACCTGAGACGTCATCAAACAATTTTAATGGGTCGAGGTTGCGCTTGCCCAGAATCAAGTTGTGACGAAACGATGAGCCGATTGGGACTGCAGAACGTTCTTCATCGCTGCCGGCACAAAAATTTAAATAATCGCTATCGATCACAATATTGTTATCCATTACGGCATCGACCGCTTGGTTGTAGCGATTTGGCGATGAGTTTGGTACGCCATTCATGATCACTAACGCACCGCGTAAGCGATGACCTGTTAAGCCGGATAAATAGTTATTTCTGACCGTCTGATATTCGTTGATGATACGGATACCACCGGTATTGGGCTTACCATTCCCAATAATGTAATTACCTTCAACGAGTGTGTGGTGACCATGACGCATGGTTAACGTGCCTTGGCTTTCAAAAATGACGTTGCCTTGGTAAGTATTGCCACTACTCTTGTTTGAAATAATTTCGTGCTCGCCATTGACGCGATCGAAGAAGTTATGTCGAATCAAGGTGTTTGAATACTTTGTTGAGAAATGGCTAGTACCAACTCGCAGTGTTTCACCGCCATTGGCACCGAGAATAGGGCGCGGTCCAAAGTAGTTATATTCGATAAGGTGATTGTTCTCTTCGCTTCCTTTGGTGTTAAGACGCACGGCGAGGGTAACACCACGGTTACGTTTGTTGAGCAGAGAATTGTGGTTAAACACATTGTTCTTGCCATACATAGCAACCCAAAGATCGGCAAGATGACGCTCAGGGTGACTAAAATTGTCAATGACGACATTGGTCACGCGGCTATTATTAGCGAGTTCATCGGTGGCGGTTCGAAAAGAAATGACTTCGCCCGTTGGGGTGTAACCATCTTTAAAGACTAATCCTGACACTTCCAAGTATTGACCTGAGATCCCGAGATTCGATTGCCCCGTGATGATGACCTTGCCTGGTGTTTGCGCCTTTAAGACGATGTGTTTTTTTGGTAAACCTTGGCCCTTAAAGACCAATTCGACATCGCGCCATGTGCCGTTTGCGAGTGTGATTTCATCGCCAGGTTGGACGGTTGCGACCGCTTGATCAAACTGCGCGATAGTGTGAACTATTTCGGCGCTGCTGCTGGCCGAATAAGACAATATTGTCATTAATAATAATGAAAGGGGAAAGTGTCGTTTAGTGTTACTAGACATGGCGGAGCTCCTGATTTTAGCTGCTTCTATGACATTAATTGGCTGGTAAATGATGGTCGTGGCAATGGTATAAGCGAATATTGAGATTGAAACGCAACGTGTTGGCTCAATCTCAATCGCAGTTGTTGAGCGATGCTCACTGCTTTATCTACTATGAGAAGAGTAGTCCGCCATTAATGTCGATACAGTTACCTGTCATATACGACGACGAATCGCTAGCAAGAAAAGTCACTAGTTTAGCGACTTCTTCTGACTCACCTTCGCGTTTCAACGCGGTGGCTCCAGCGACAAATTCACGGACATTACTTTGGGTAAATGTATCGTGGAATCCGGTATCAATCATCCCCGGACAGACACTATTGACGCGAATATCAGGCCCTAGTTCTTTAGCAAGACCACGGGTAAAAGTCATTACGGCACCTTTTGAGGCGGCATAAGCAATGGCGCCACCACCGCCACCATCACGACCAGCCTGCGAAGCAAATGTAACAATGCTACTTCCCGCTTTCATGTGCGGGATACACGCGCGGCTCATCATGAACAATGACTTTAGGTTAACGTCCATCACATTGTCCCAATGCTCATTAGACATCTCTGCAATTTTTACTCTGTTAATTAATCCCCCTGACACATGGACCAGTGAATCAATTTTTCCAAAGGTATTAAGGGTGGTTTTAATCACTTCATCAACTTGCTCTGACTTGGTGAGGTCAGCTTGCAATGCAATGGCTTGACAGCCTAATGCTTCAATCTCTGTGACAGCAGACAGCGCTGTTTCGCTGCTTGAATGATAGGTTAAAACAATATTAGCACCTTGTTTTGCAAGGTCTATTGCACAAGCTCTACCGATGTCTCTACCACCACCAGAAATGATGACTACTTTTTCGTTCATCGACATTTTATTCTCCAACAATGACAACAAATTCACTATCCCAAATTGTTAAGGTAGTGAATTCATCGACGTTAAAATAATGTAAAGAGCCTATTTAGTAGCAATGCATGTCAGTTAAGGAAAAATAACGATAATTGAAGCGCGGCTACTCCCGTCATTTATCGCCTTAAATTCTAAATTGGCCAATGGAAAAATCAGGGATGATTTTTCAGTATTTGCCGCAGGGACGCGGATCAAATACGGTATTGAACAGTCAATTTATCATTTAAGATCAGCGATAAATATTCGGGTCGCCTTTCTTTTGGATACTTTTTCTTTGGCGAAGCAAAGAAAAGTATCTGGTGTGCGTGCGCTATCTTCGATTAAAAAGGAGAACTTGATAAGCACATCAAAAAATTCTCCAAAGTTTTAATTTTTCTCTTAACTGATTGGCATTACCCGTTAATAGGCTCTTTATCGGTGCTAGAATTTAGCGCGTACGCCAATGGTGTAGCGACGATCAGCTTCTGTGTATAGCCAGTTGCTGCCATATTCAGATTGATACAGTGACGGTTCGCCAGTGAGGTTTGTTGCGTTTGCGACGACAGTTACGTCCTCATTGACGTTCCAACTTGCAGAGAAATCAAGTTGACCTCGGTCTTCACGGTAGCTATCAGAGAAGTTAAGCACACGCTTTACGCTTTCTTCATCTAAGAAGCTATCACGATAGTTGTAAGCTAAACGTACTGAGTAATCTGAATATTCCCAGAACCCTTGCAGGTTATAGGTATTTTTAGAAATATCGACTAACGGACTGCCGTTTGGCTGTTCACTATCCGCATAGGTGTAGTTTGCACTTAACCCTAGACCAGACCAAGCGCCAGGCAAGAAATCAAAATGTTGTTGATAGCCAATTTCAAAACCTTGTACTTTACCGTTTTCGCCATTCGTGTCTTTTTCAGTATCAATACCTGTTAGACCAGCGTCTCTTAATCCTTCTACATGTGCGAAACCAGCGGCATCAGTAAAGCTTGATGTGCTTGAGTAAACCATGCTTGAATTATCGGTGCCTGCAGAATCAAGCTGACAAACACTATACCATTCGGTAACGTTTTGACCTGAAGTTGACGAGTCTGCAACACAGGTTGATTCGGTGCTTAGGAAAGATTCGACATCTTTATAAAACATTGCGAATGAAACCATGTTGCCTTCGCCAAAGTAATGCTCTACCGAAAGGTCAAACTGAGTTGCGCGATAAGGTTCTAAATCGATAGCACCTTGTGTTGCTTTAGTGGTGTCATTATTAACGTCAAATGCAGGGCTTAGTTCACTGAAATCAGCACGGCGCATTACTTTTGCAGCGGCGAAACGTACAATGATATCGTCAGAATAAGCGTATGAAACATTTAATGATGGTAAGAAATCAGAGTAATCATTTTTACCTGACACCTGAACACCGTCACGGATAACAGCTGACTCAAGATCGGTTGTGATGTAACGGCCACCGACAATCGCCGTGATGTCATCAAAATCTAAGTAGGCAGAAATATATACCGCGGCAGTATCTTCAGCGATATCACGAAATGAACCGTCATCAGAAGACAGGTTATCAGCAAGGCTACCAGTGGTCGCAAGACTCGTTCCAGCAAGTAGTTGTTGCAGCTGAGCATAGGTTTGTTCTGGATTAGATAAACCGTTGTAATTAGCAAAGCTTAATAAATCATTTTGACCCGACAAACCAATCTGGTCGAACGAATTCGCATGACTTAAGGTGGTAAAGCTTCCTGGGAACGCTTCGTTGTAATCGTCAATCCATAAGGTAGCAAGTGAACCGTCAGAATCATTAAATGCTGACTTGTAGATATCTTTAATTTCTTCAGTCGCTTGGTTGTACTCATAGTTACGACTTGTGGCACGAACACCTGCTTTGATTGACGCTATCCAATCAACACCTAACGGCTCATCCATTTCAATGTCGAAACGTACAGCGGTTTCATCGTTGTTTGTTTCTTTCAATTGGCTCTTGAATGTACGAAGGGCTAGGTTTTCTGCCGAGGTAAATGCAAGTGGATCTGAATGTACAATGCTTGGTAATTGATCGCCAGATTGTGAGAAAACACCATCGTAAACATGTGTCGTTAGTGACGCTTCAGTACCATCAAAACCTGCTTGTTCAATAGGGCGCAAGGTGAACTCTGAATCTGGTCGCGTACTTTCAGAAGACGCAATCGCTATTTCACCAGATATCTTGATGGTATCGCTAAGATTATATTCGCCGCCAAATGCATGTGAATATGAATCTGTTTCACGGAAATCACTATAGGTTTTCGGAATTGCAAAATCATTGGTCAGGGTATAGTTATTAATTTGACCAGCGCTGTCTTGTGTTGTGCCGCTATCTGTGGTTAAAGAGCCAACAACACCAAGGATTGAGTTACCCTGTTGTGCGCCTGAACGTTTAGTGGCGTTTAAGTCAAGGTATACCATACCCATTGCTGACTCAGGTGCCCATTGCAGCGATAAATTTACCGCTGTGCGTTCACGGTTTTCAACATATTGTTCAACTGTGTGTTGATCTCTGACGATAAAGTCGCCAGTTTCATTGCTTGAAGTAAGGCCATCAATGTCAATATCGTTGGCTAAAACACGGCTCATAAATTGATCTTGACGAATTTCACGGTCTTGGTACGAAAGCATCGCGATAGCACCAAATGTACCTGCGCTGCCAAAGTCCCAATTGTTACCGACAGAGCCACTAAAGATAGGTGCCCAATTTTCGGTTTTATCGGCGTACTCACCATCGAACGAGATTGCGCCGGTCAGTTCTTCTAACTCTAGCGGACGAACTGTCTTCATGCTAACAGTACCGCCTAGTGCCCCTTCAATCATATCTGCTGTTGGCGATTTTACGACTTCGACTGTTTTTAAGAAGCTCGATGGGAAATCTTGTAAACTAATTCCGTCACGAGAATCACCAATGGTAGAGCGACCATTTAGTTCAACACGGTTTTGCGGTAAACCACGAATAGAAACACTGTCACCAACACCAAAATCAGTATTGATCGACACACCAGTAATACGTTGCAGTGCTTCCGCAATATTATTATCCGGTAATTTACCAATGTCTTCTGCCACGATGGCATCAACGATGCGGCCATCGGTACGTTTTAGTAAGGCGGCGGCTTTCATGCTGCCGAGCATACCTGTTACTTGAATAACCTCAATTTCATCCGCCGCTTTCTTTTCGTCTGCTGCGTATGCAGGCATCGTTAACATCGCCGTTAATGCCGCGCCAAAAATCATGAGGTTGCTGTTACTAGCTTTAGACTTGTTAAATACTGAACTAATCTTGTTGAGTTTCATGGTGTTTCCCTTGCCTTTATTATTCCCTCAAATATCAATGAGGGTGATTACCAATTGGTGGTTAATAGCTCAATGTTAATTAAGACATTAAGTATTCGTTCTTTGTATTACCAATTTATTAGGTGATTACGTTGACTACGCGTAATTTACACACCTAACCAATCATGGATTATTATCGTTTGGTCTACGTTACGTGCTGCAGCTGTCATTTCGTTAACACTTAAATAATGATATTCGCAATATCTAAGGCTTACGTTTAATCAACTATGCCTTCCGCCGTGAACACAAAGTAACCAAAGTGTTTTTAATTGTCAACCGTTTGTTATTACCAATTGTGTTGATTTGTCCATGGTGTAATTTATTTTTGTTGCAATGAAAGCCGATTAAGAGAATTTTATGTCAGAGAGGTCAATGTGTTTTTGTGGGTTTAGCTGTTGATTTTTAGCGGATTTAATTTTTTTTGATAGGGTTTTGGGGATGGGTTTGTCGCGCGCTATGATGCGTTTTATTGGTTAGGTAAGACTTTAGTTGTTAATCGTTTGTTATTTAAGTGTGGTCGCTAACTGTGTTGGGTAATCACGGTCGATAGCAAATTGTGTTGCAAGCTTGTCAATCTGTTGTTTTGTCAGTGGGTATGATTGGAGTTTTGTGTCATTAGCACTAAATAGCGCTAATCGGTTAAGCTCTGCAACAATCGAATCTGCCGCGTCGATAGCCGAAGAGGCTTTGACTATTTCACAACGCGCATAGTTTTCTTGGCTAAAGCTAACATCAGCGGCACGTAAATTTGGATCTTGGCCAGGTATCTGCTGAGCGCCAAATAATGGTTTTCCGCCAAGGCTGGCACTAGAGAATCGCGGGATAAACTCGCTAATAAAGTCGATGGCGCTGGTGGTGCGTTGGACAATAAGTTGAGCTGGCCATTGTTTGGTTAATTTTTTTATGAATCGCGCTTCAAGTTGGGGCTGTGCGCTGCTATCGCTGTTGGCGACTAAACCATTATCAAACAACGTAATATCTTGGGTCATGCCGTGTATTTGAAAGTAGCCTCCAGGGTAGGGCGTTAACTGTGCCATACCATTAGGAGTGCCACGCTCGCCATAGATAATAACTTCTGGCCACGCATTAAACTCACTGTGCCAATGGGTAACATATGCCGCTTTAAACTCTACTAATCGCGCTCGTTTCTCGCTGACCAAATCATCGATACTGCCACTTTGATAACCGCACGCATTGATTAAGTAATCAAACTCAAACTGTTTAGTTTGGCTATTTCGAGAACTGGTTATTTGCCACTGGTTAGCTGACTTGCTGATATCAGTGACTGTAGTGTGACAATGAATGTCGCAATTTGGGGCTGCATTTAATGTTAAGGTTGCTGTCGCGGCAAGTCGAAAGACACTTAAGCCATACTCTTGAACCAACAGAATTGGGAATTTTAATTTATCCAAGTCGAGCTCTTGCGCCACTGGGATTAACCATTGCTCACTCGTTTGTGGATTGTCGACAGCGCTCAATTGCGAAATACGTTCGAGATCTTGACGTTGGTATAGCGAGTAATAGTCACTAGGCTCTCCTAGAACTTTATTTGTCGCGTCGTCGTTCACCAATTCTTTGTAGTGCTGCTGGAGCCTATTGAGACGTGGGAGTAGTTGGTCTACGTCGCCCGGATCTCTTTGCGGGATCGCAATGACTGTCGGTCGATAATAGGCGCTGTGGTGAAAACGTTTTAATGTCGCAATGGATTGACGTAATAACGTTAGGCATTGTTGGTCGTCGATTTCACGGTAGAGGTTGCCACCCGAGTGAAGGTGACAAATAGGCGGGCCATTCACTAAGCTTGGCCCTTGCTCTAAGATAGTGACATCAAGTCCTAATTCAGATAATTCTATCGCTATGGTCGAGCCTGCAATACCACCACCAATAATCCCGATGCGCGGGCTCGGGGAATGTTGCAGTTTGTGTCGCGAAGAAATCGAATGGCTCATGATACTGTAACTAAAGAGTAAAGCGTAATTTTACGTGGCAAACTTGCGCTGAGCAACTATTAAATCGCTCTGCACTGTCTGAATTATCAGCAGGCTGTCGTTATCTGTTGCTAAAATATTCTACTGCTGATCATTTTCGGTCATACTAGGACAGCGTTTAATAAATGAGA
>Ga0209396_1004773_pt1 | contig 13060 bp, 13 predicted proteins | sample GOMGulsemesocosm_6_FD_184638 | JGI IMG/M metagenome (GOLD analysis project Ga0209396, IMG submission 184638) | Methane-oxidizing microbial communities from mesocosms in the Gulf of Mexico - GOM8C Gulf of Mexico (SPAdes) (version 2) | ecosystem: Environmental > Aquatic > Marine > Cold seeps...
TAAATTGCATTCCTACCAGTGATTATCCAACACCCGCTAAACGCCCAACGAATTCAAAATTATCTACAGATAAGATTATGAATAATTTTGGTATTAATGCAAGTGACTGGAAATATGCATTAAATGATGTTAAGTACTACGCGTAATTATAAATTGTTTGAGTGGATAACATGAACGTAATTGAAACCAATATTCCCGACGTTAAAATAATTGAGCCAAGCGTATTTGGTGATGATCGAGGTTTTTTTATGGAAACCTGGCAGCAAAATAAATTTGAAGAATTAGTGACAGGTCAGCAAACTCAATTTGTACAAGATAACCATTCTAAATCTTCAAAAGGAATTTTGCGTGGTTTACATTATCAAATAGAAAACACACAAGGTAAGTTAGTGCGTGTTGTATCGGGTGAAGTATTTGATGTAGCTGTAGATGTTCGTAAAGATTCACCCACATTTGGGCAGTGGGTTGGAGTTTACCTTTCAGCAGAAAATAAAAGGCAACTTTGGGTCCCTGAAGGATTCGCACATGGTTTTTACGTCACTAGTGATGAGGCTGAATTTGTGTATAAATGTACTGATTACTACCATTCTCAATCTGAAGTGAGTATTGCATGGAATGATGTAGATATAGGTATTGAATGGCCACTAGATGGTGCACCATCATTATCAGGAAAAGATGATAATGGTTTATTTTTAAAAGACATAGAGGGCATTTAATGGATATCAAATTTATACAGTTTCAAAGCCATGGTGATGATCGTGGCTCTTTAGTTGCTTTAGAAGACCATAAAAACATCCCATTTACTATCCAACGAGTTTATTATATGTTTGATACTAAAGAAGGTGTTCGCCGTGGTTTTCATGCACATAAAGAGCTAAAGCAATTAGCTTTGGTTGTTAGAGGTTCATGCCGGTTTATGTTAGATGATGGTAAGGAAAAAATTGATATACTAGTAGATAATCCTAGGCAGGGCTTGTATATAGGCCCATCTCTCTGGCACGAAATGTACGATTTTTCAGACGATTGTGTATTGTTAGTTCTAGCTGACAACTTTTATGATGAAGCCGATTATATTCGTGATTACAACGAATTTACAAAAATGGTAAGTGAAAAATGATGAGAAAATTAATTTTAGAAAAGTTCAATGAAGCATTAGAGCAAACTGGTAAAGCAGAACAATATGAAAATATTGATGATAATGCGATCTTGCTCGAAACTGGATTAGATTCTTTAGGGTTTGCTATTCTAGTGGCATTTCTAGAAGAAGAATTGGACTTAGACCCTTTTCAATTAATGGATGAGCCTGTATATCCTAGTACGTTTGGTGAGTTTGTTAATATCTATGAGCGATTTAATGATTAATTTATTTACTGATACTTTTAATGCTATTCCGAGTGATCGAGTTTATATACAGAATCGATATCGAGGTATTACTTATGGCGAAATTCAAAGTTCAATAGCTAAATTTAAAGATCAGAATCCAGAATTGATTGGGAGAAACTGTGCTTTAGTGTCAAATTCAAGATTTGATTTAGCAACGTCACTTCCTCTTGTTGCTTCTGTTACGCATAAAATATTCCTTCAGCCTCAATGTTTAAAAGAAGACGTTATTGAAGAGTTTTATGCAAAGGCTGATATTGAGTATGTGGTCAAAATATCAGATGCCGATATGGAGATCGTTAAGGTTTCAGATGTTGTTAGCTTGAATAAGTCTGAGCAGGAATGGTTGTTATCAACTTCTGGTACAACTGGCACGCCAAAATTGGTGAGTTACTATATTGCTTCTTTAATGAAAACGACTAAAAAAGATGTAGTTAAAGGAGCCAATTTTAACTGGGGGTTATGCTACGACCTAAATCGTTTTGCTGGAATGCAAGTTTATCTTCAAGCAATAGCTTCTGGCTCATCTTTGACTATTTCTGAGAGTGACGAAGATTTAAATTTAATTGTAGCGGATTTTACAGATAAAGGGGTAAATTGTTTATCAGCCACGCCTTCTTTTTGGCGTAAGGTGTTGATGACTAAAAATTCAAACTCTCTGCCGCTTAAAAGAATTACGTTAGGTGGTGAGATTGCAGACCAAACAGTATTAAATTCATTAAAAAAACACTTTGTTGATGCAAACGTTATTCATATATATGCTTCGACAGAAGCTGGAGTTGGCTTTACTGTAAAAGACTATAAAGCAGGTTTCCCATATGATTATATAGGTATGTCTAAATTGTCATCGATTGAATTAAAGATCGTTGATGACCTGTTATGGATTAAAAGCAACCGCGGAGCTGATACCTTACTTAATGGTGCTTTAGATGTGGATATCGATGGATTTATAAATACTGGTGATATTGTTGAAGTCATAAATGATCGTGTTTTCTTTGTTGGTCGTGATAGTGGCACTATTAATGTCGGTGGTAATAAAGTGATCCCCGAAGAAATAGAATCTGTGTTGAATAGCCACCCAGATGTTGTTCAATCGAAAGTTTTTGGTAAAAAAAACCCAGTTCTTGGAATGTTGGTTAATGCTGAAATTGTGAGTAAAAAAACATTAGCAAAAGATGAAGAAAAGGTATTTAAAAAAGAGTTAATTATGTTTTGTAAGAGCGAGTTAGTCTCTTTCAAAGTACCCGCCATGATTAAGTTTGTTGATAACATTGCTGTCAATGAATCTGGAAAAATAGTGAGAAAATAAATGAGTAAAATTGTATTAGTTTCTGGTGCTACAAAAGGTTTAGGGTTTGCAATTAGCTCACAATTAGTGAAAGCTGGGTACCTCGTTGTTGGTGTGAGTCGGACGAACTCTGAAGATTACCTTCACTTGATGTCAAGTAATCCTGATTCTGTATTTTTTCATTCATTTGATTTTTCCAATACTGAAGGTATTTCAGCCTTGGTTAAAGATATTGTTAAAACATATGGTCGACCTTACGCATTAATTAATAATGCAGCATTGGGACATGATGGCGTTTTAGCTACGATGCACGAGAAAAGTATCTCTGAGCTAATTAAAGTCAATGTCGAAGCTCCTATCTTATTAGCTAAATATGTTTCAAGATCAATGCTTTTAAATCGAGAGGGGCGAATTGTTAATGTGGGCTCAATTATTGGTTCAACAGGCTTTAATGGTTTAAGTGTTTATGGCGCAACTAAATCTGCATTAGGCGGATTTACCAAATCTTTGGCGCGTGAACTAGGTCGAGCGAATATAACCGTTAATACTTTGGCTCCTGGCTATATGGCAACTAATATGACCCAAGGCTTACAAGGTGATAAATTAGCTTCAATCACCCGCAGAAGTCCCCTAGGGCGTCTTGCACATGTTAATGATGCAGCACAAGCGACTATATTTTTGTTGTCAGAAGGTGCTAGTTCAATGACTGGTTCTACAATTACTGTTGATGCAGGGAGTACTGCTTAATTATGATCCATCCAAGTGCAATTGTATCTGACAAAGCCGAAATTCAAGAAAACGTAACTATTGGCCCGTTTTGTGTCATACATGAGAATGTGATAATCAAAAAAGGTACTCAAATAGGTTCATATTGTGAGATCGGCATAGCGACAAGATTAGCAATCACAAATACTTTAATTATTGGTGAAAATTCGATAATACGTAGCCACTCAACAATCTATATTGGTTCGACAATCGGGAAGAACTTCCAAACGGGTCATTACGTTACGATCCGAGAGAATAGTGCTATTGGTAATTATTGTCAGCTAGGCTCAAGAGGTGATATCCAAGGAGATTGCTCGATTGGACATTATACAAAAATGCATGCGGATGTTCATATTGGTAAAGAGTCCCAAGTTGGTAATTATGTTTGGATGTTTCCGGAAGTACTACTCACCAATGATCCGACACCACCAAGTGATAAGCTACTGGGAGTTACAGTTGAAGACTTTGCTGTTTTAGCGGCTAAAGTGCTCGTTTTACCAGGTGTGAATATAGGGAAAGATGCAGTCATTGCTGCTGGCTCAATTGTTAAAGGAAACGTTTTAGCTGGTAAAGTAGCCTCAGGTAGTCCGGCCAAAGTCATATGTGATGCTAAAATTTTACGGTTACACAACAACCCTAAAATAAAAGCATATCCTTGGCGAAATCGTTTCCATCGAGGGTACTCAGAGGTTGATGTACAGCGTTGGATTAGTGAAATAGAAGAGATAAAAATAAAATGATCCCATTCTTAGATTTAAAAGCAGTAAACCAGCAGTATCAGAGTGAACTTAAAGAAGCTTGCTCTCGTGTCATTGATTCAGGTTGGTATATATTAGGCAACGAAGTAGCCGAATTTGAAAAAGAGTTTGCAACATATTGTGAAACTGAACATTGTTTAGGTGTTGCAAATGGTTTAGATGCGTTAGTACTTATCTTACGTGCCTATATGGAATTAGGAATCATGGCAAAAGGTGATGAAGTAATAGTCCCTTCAAATACCTATATTGCTTCAATTCTAGCCATTTCTGAAAATGGCTTAACGCCTGTATTAGTTGAACCGGATATTAAAACCTTCAATTTAGATCCGGTATTAATTGAAGCTGCAATCACAGAAAGAACCAAGGCAATTTTAACTGTTCACCTTTACGGTCAAGTTACGGCAATGGATGAAATAAATGCTGTTGCCAAAAAACATAATCTAAAAGTTATTGAGGATTGCGCCCAAGCGCACGGTGCTTTGTATACGAATAAAGAAGGGCAAAGTAAAAAAGGTGGTAGTCTAGGTGATGCGGCTGGTTTTAGTTTTTACCCGGGGAAAAACTTAGGTGCACTTGGTGATGCGGGAGCTGTCACGACTAATGATAGTGAATTGGCTAATACAATCGCAGCACTGCGAAATTATGGCTCACACAAAAAGTATAAAAATTTATATAAAGGTATTAATAGTCGTTTGGATGAGATCCAAGCTGCCATGTTACGCGTTAAATTACGCTATTTAGATAAAGAGATAGTTGCGAGACAAACTGTTGCACAGGCTTATTTAAAAGGTATTAATAATCCGTTAATTGAATTGCCAGTTGTTGAGGACGTAAATGCGCATGTTTGGCATCTGTTTGTAGTTAAAACCACCAAACGTGAGCAGTTAGCAAAGTATTTAACTGCTAATGGTGTGCAGTCATTAATTCATTACCCAATACCACCTCATAAGCAATGTGCATATCAAGAGTGGGAGAATGCATCTTTTCCTATTTCGGAACAAATACATGAACAAGTGTTAAGTATTCCGATTAGTCCGGTAATAAATAAAACTGAAATTGAAGTTATTATTGACGTAATTAATACTTATAAATAAAAATGATTAAAGTAACTACCTCTATATCTTGTACCGTTTTACTTTAAGTCCAATAGGCCGTTTCATTTGAATAATATGCATGAGCGGGAAGTAGTGTTTAAAGTTCTAACTTCATCGATATCTCAAGGTTTTCTTAAACTAGCGGTGGTAATTGGAATAATTTTTTGTGAGCTAAGATTGTGAAGAACGAAAATAATTCTAAAAAACAGATTTTAAACTCAAGCTCTATATTAGGTGGTGTAACTGTCATTACCATTTTTATTGGTTTAATTAAAATAAAGGTATTAGCTGAGTTAATCGGGCCCTCTGGTATCGGTATGATGGGAATACTAACAAGTATTATGACCACGTTAGCAGTTTTTTTTGGAATGGGTTTGGGAAATAGCGGTGTAAGAGAATTAGCCTCTAGCCGTGCAGACGTTGAGCAGTTGGAATTAGTTAGGAAGGCATTGTTCTTAGCAAATTTATTCTTAGGCTGTTTAGCGGCGCTTATTATTTATCTGTTGAGTGAATATTTATCAAATTACTTCTTTAGTGATGAAAGTAAGAAATTTGAAATTATAGTTATTGGTATTGGTACGCTTTTTTCTTTATTGTCAGTTTCTCAATCTTCCTTGTTACAAGGCTTAAGGAAAATTAATCACCTTGCTAAGGTAAAACTTTATGGGGCTGTACTAAGTACAATTATAGGCTTGATCTTTATATTGTTCTACGGTGATCATGGTATAGTTTTTTTGGTTGTGGCACCTCCAATAATAAGCTTTACCATTGCTTTTTTTTATTGTTTGAAATTACCTAAGCCTTCAACAAAAAAAATTAATATTCATGATCTATCTAATAAATGGATCTCAATGTCAAAGCTAGGTAGCTCATTTATGTTGGCAGCGTTAACTGGGCATGTTTGCCAGTTATTTGTTAGATATATACTAAATGATAAACTAAGTATTCAAGATGTAGGTTATTTTCAAGCTGCTTGGCAGTTGTCTATGATTTACCTTTCAGTTGTATTATCGGCAATGGTTGCTGATTATTATCCTAGGCTATCTGAAAATATTAATGATAAAGGGTTAACAAATAAGCTGGTTAATGAGCAAACTGAAGTCGCGTTAATGGTTAGTACGCCATTGATATATATTATGTTGGGCTTTGCGCCTGTTATTGTAAATGTTTTATATTCTGATTCTTTTTCTAAATCAATAGATATTTTACAGATGCAATTACTCGGTGATGTTTTTAAAATAATGGTTTGGCCATTAGGGTTTCTTATATTGGCAAAAGGATTTGGTAAAACTTATTTTTTCTCTGAACAATTGTGGAACATTTCATTCCCCTTAATTATATTTCTAGGAATAGAATATGTTGGTGTAAATATTACAGGTTATGCATTTGTTCTTAGTTATATTTTTTCTTTGGCCGGTGTATATGTGATCTGTAAAAAAATAAATAATTTTTCTTGGAGTTATGGTAATAAAAAATCATTTATAACTTTACTTTTAGGGGCTTTGTTTATATGGGTAGTAGCACAGTATTCTATTTTTTCTGCTATGTTTTTTACTATGTTTCTAGCAATTAATTCAACTATACGTGCATACAAAGAAATTAAAATTATTTATCCTAATAATAAATTAGAACGTTATTTTTCCAGATTTTTTTCAAGGATTAAGAATAGATGATTAGTGTGATTATACCTTGCTATAATAGTGAGGAATATTTAGATGATTGTTACCAATCATTAACAATACAAGATTGTAAAAATGTGGAGTTTATTTTTATAGATGATGGTTCTCAAGATAATACGTTGAAAATGTTAGAGGACTATTCTGAAAAAGATAGCAGAGTTAAATATATTACCCATGAAAATAGAGGGTTGAAGCAGGCTAGATTATCCGGTATTGAAATAGCAAATGGTGAATTCATAGGTTTTTTAGATAGTGATGATATGTTGTCGCCAAACGCAATTTCAGATGTATTAAAGGTGTTTACTAATAATATACAGTGTGATGGTGTTATTTACGATTTCACTTACTTAAAAAATAAAGAAATATCACACTTTCAGTACTCAAGTAAAAAATGGCCGATTAATGGGAAGGAGGCTTTTTCCATGACCTTACCTAATTGGACCATATCTGGTATGGGGGTATTTAGAAAAAATATAATTTTAGAAGTATATTCTATGGATTTAGGCCTATCTACAAACGCCGACGAAATAGCGACTCGCTTAATATTTGAAAAATGTAATGAAGTTGATAAGGTGAATGCTCAATACATATATAGAATATATAATGAATCGACATCAAATGGTATGAAATCATCGTTAGTGACTAGGTTAGATACAGCGAAATATATGTATGATAATTTTAATGTTGTTAACCAATATATGAATTCAAAAACAATGGCGTATATTAATTATCTTAATGAATGGATTGGTTTGCACATGCGTTATGCGGATGCTAAACATCGCCTTAATAAATCAGAATTTACTCGGTGGAATGAGATAATGTGGGATCATGGCATCAACATATTAATGCAGAGTTTAAAAGTAGCATCTAAATCACCTCTTTCAATGTTTAGCCCTAAGTTTAAGGTGATTATAAAAATACCATATTTACTAATTAATCTTGTTAAGTATAAAATCGGTGTATTTTATGGAAAATAAAAAAAAAACGAAGATTTCATTTGCCGTATTTACTTTCAACCAAGAAGAGTATATTAAGCATGCGATAGATGGTGCATTATCACAGCATTATGATAATTTAGAAATTATAATTTCCGATGATGCATCAACGGATAATACGGTTGAAGTGATTAAGGAATATATTGAGTCTTATAATGGGCCACATAGAATAATTATTAACGTAAATGAAATTAATATTGGCACCGTGGCACACATGAAACAGGTGGCTAACATAGCAACTGGTGAAGTCCTCGTTATGAGTGCAGGTGATGATATTTCATTACCCAATAGAGTTAGTGAAATTGCCAAGATATGGCAAGAACAACAACCTGGTGCAATAATCTCTGATTACCAATTGATTGATGAGAATGGAACTGTAGTGAATGAGCATTATAATCCGCATCACTTTAATAAACTTGGTTCTATACTCTGTGGTTCTGATGAGTTATATAGTATTCACGGTGCTTCATCAGCTTATGATATTAATATCATAAGGAATGCACCAAATCTTGTTTCTAAGTATCTGTTTGAAGATTTATTTATGAGTGTTGTGAACTGTTTTGAAGGTGAAACTGTATATCGAATACCAGATTCGCTAGTTAAATACAGGCAGCATTCTAATTCCATATCAAATAGAGTAAAGTCTTCTTTATCAATAGATGATGATAAAAGAAGTGAAATTAAATCTAGCGATTATCATAAGAATAAAGTTATGATGCAGAAAGAATTATACGATTTTTACATTGATAAAAAAGGTATAAGTACACTAAATAAAAAGCGTATTCTAGACAGTATAGAACCCGAACTATTAAAAGTTGATTGGTATAAATCTGATTTTTTTTCAAGAATAATGAAAATATCTAAAGTAAAAGATATTAAAATATTGGTCTGGATGGTTAAGAGAGTTTTTGGTTTGAATTCATTTGTTTTTTTGAAAAAATTAAAAATTAAAAATTAAAAATTAAAAATTAAAAATTAACCTATATTCTGAATGTTATCAGTATAAAAAAGGGCAGTCTATTGAATGTTTTATTTGTAACTTGGGATGGAGTTCAAAGTAATTATCTTGAGAATTTATTTATTCCTATTTTTAAGGAATTAGGAAAGAGCGATATAAATTTTAATGTATTGCAGTTTTCTTGGTCAACTGGTGAGCAGGTTAATTCCAATTCAACTTTATGTGTCGAAAACGGTATGGCATATAGGCATGCGCAGGTTCAGCGATTTCCAAGTGTCGCAATTGGCTCTTTTTTCACCGCGCTGTTTGGAAAGAATTTGGTTAAAAAGGCAATTGATGAATTAAATATAGATGTTGTCATTGCACGTAGTACTCTCCCTGCATTATCCACTATGTTAGCGTTGAAAGGAAATGAACGGGTTAAGTTTATATTTGAAGCCGATGGTTTACCTCTCGATGAACGTGTCGAGTTTTCTAATTCTGATTCAACAAGTATAGTTAGTCGGGTATTGAGGGATATTGAACTTCAAGCATTAATTCGTTCAGATAGAGTTATTACACATAGTGCAAGTGCGAATACGATACTTCACCATCGTGCAGGTGCTAGTGTTGGAATTGATAAGTTTTATTCTGTATCAAATGGTAGATCAAGTGATTTGTTTAATTTATTTTCTAATAATAACAAAATAACTATTAGAAAAGAAATCGGTGTAGAGATTGACTCACCTTTAGTTGTTTTTGTAGGGTCATTAGGACCTAAATATTGTGTTGAAGAAATGTTAACGCTTTTCGGATTTATTAAACATGAAATGATAGATGCTAAATTTTTGGTTGTCACTAAACAAGAAGAGTATTTATCGGCGATTCTTGATAAATACCCTCAATTATCTCCACACATTATAATTCGAACTCTAAGCTTATCTGATGTTCCTTCTTATTTATCAGCTTGTGATGTAGGATTGTCAATAATTAAACCAAGCTTCTCTACGCAGGCTGTATCGCCAATAAAATTAGGTGAGTACCTACTTTGTGGCATGCCTGTTATAGCAACTAAAGGGATAGGTGATTCATCAATGATATCGAATTCCATTGGCTACTTGTTGGATGATACATCAGATGAAGAGTTGTTATCCGCTTCGAATTGGTTTATTTCAAAGTTCAAACAAAAGGAGTTTAAAAAAACTATGTCGCGTAAAATAGGAATAGAACACTTCTCCATTGAATCCAGCGTGAAATGCTTTCAAAATGCAATCGGTGATATTTAATAATGAAAATATTGCTATTGTCAAAGTACTCTCGATTAGGGGCTAGCAGTCGCTTGCGTACACAGCAATACATCCCTTATTTATCTGAGTACAATATTAATGTTACGGTATCGCCACTTTTTGACGATGTTTATTTGAATAATATTTATAACAAAAAAAAGTTATCAAAGTTATCTTTAATTGGGTTGGTTTTATCTCGATTATTCGTATTATTAACAGCTAAAAAATATGATGCTCTTTGGATTGAAAAAGAGCTATTACCGTATTTCCCACCTTTTGCTGAATACTTACTTAAATTATTCAATATTAATTATGTTATTGATTATGATGATGCAATTTTCCACAACTATGATCTATCTACAAATAGTCTAATAAAACGATTTTTAGCTAACAAAATTGATAAAGTGATGCTGTACTCTACTGTTACGATAGCTGGTAATCATTATCTAGCGAACAGAGCTCATAACGCAGGAGCCTCTGAAGTCAGCATTATCCCGACTGTTGTTGACATAACACGTTATCCTGTTGTAAATAGATTACAAGCTAACGTGCTCACAATTGGTTGGATTGGTTCGCCATCTACCCAGAAATATATTGTTGATTTACATGCTATACTTATGGAATTGAGAGAAAAGGTTGAGTTCAAGTTGATGCTAGTTGGCGCATCGATTGATGTATTAGACTCTTTACCCAATTTGGATGTTGAATTAATAACGTGGACGGAAGATTCTGAGGTAGCATCTATTAATAAAATGGATATAGGTATTATGCCATTAACAGATGGACCGTGGGAAAAAGGTAAGTGTGGTTATAAATTGATACAATATATGGCGTGTGGATTACCCGTTGTTGCTTCACCGGTTGGAGTTAATGTTGATATTGTGAACACTAATCAATGTGGTTTCCTAGCCGAGAATGATAGAGAATGGTCAGATTCATTGTTTACACTTTTAACTGAGGCTGATACTCGAAATAACTTTGCAGATAATGGGCGTAAAGCTGTTGAATTAACCTATTCTTTACAGCAACAATTACCTAAACTTATTTCTATTTTTAATTCAATTATGAAGTAGTTGTTATGTATTATGTAGATTTATTTGAGAATGTTTGGCACATTATGTCTGTAGTTCTTATTTTTACCCTAGGTTTTTTTTTGACATTTCCTCTTTGTCGTTATTTCTCTACTGGAACAAAAACCGGAGTAGTATTGTATTTTTACCATACAGCTTTCTGTATGGTTTATCTTTTTTATGTGTTTAATTCTGGTGGTGATGCATTGATGTATTATCACCGTTCGCTCGGCGAACTAGGTAGTTTTAAACCTGGCACTATAGGTGTTCTTTATTTTGTAAGTTTTTTACATATGATGGACTTATCTATTCTTGGTCAGTTTTTAATATTTAATATCTTTGGTTTTATCGGCTTATGTGCATTTTATGCAGCACTACGATCTATAACACTGAGCTCAAGTGTAAAGATACGATATATCGTATTACTTTCTGTCTTTCTACCCTCTGTTAGTTTTTGGTCAGCAGGGATGGGAAAAGACGCAATATCTTTTATGGCTATCGGACTAGCTCTCTTTTCAGCCCTAAACTTTAGCCGAAGAATTTGGTTAATGGCCATCGCAGTATTATTAATGTTGTTTGTTAGACCACATATGGCCGGTATGATGGTTATTGCAATATCGATTTCGATAGTATTACAAAAAAATATATCACTATTACCTCGTTTAATAATCGGTATTTTAGCATTGGTCATTACCGCTATTATGGTACCCTTTGCACTAAATTATGCGGGGGTGTCTGCAGATGCTTCTAATTTAGAAAGCTACATAGAACAACGTGCAAACTCTAACCTTGGAGGGGGGAGCTCATTGGATATAGCCTCTATGCCGCTACCCGTCCAGATGTTTACGTATCTGTTTAGACCATTACCATTTGAGGCGCGGAGTGTAACCCAGTTATTGGCATCGTTTGATAATATGTTATTGCTTTATTTATTATTTATTGGTTTTAAAGCGAGAATTAAAATAAAAAATTTACAGTTTAGTGAAAATCGCGTGTTCATGTGGTGGTACGTGGTAATAAGCTGGATAATTCTTTCTATGACTACGGCAAACTTAGGTATAGCTATGAGGCAAAAGTGGATGTTTGTACCTGTTTTAGTTTTTCTGCTTATTTCTATTTTGGCCGCAGCCGAACAAAAACGGAAGAACAATAATTAACATTAGTAATTTCAATAATAGTAATATGTCCTGATTCTATTATTGAAAATGCATTTATTCTAGGTAATAATTATTTACTTGTTTATTTATTTTCCGTTTAATTTTAGTACAATTTTGTGAGACTTATGAAAATTATCATTATCGGCGGTTTACCTGAATCTTTAATTAACTTTCGAGGTGATTTAATTCGTTGTTTTGTTAACGAAGGGCATCAAGTCGTCGCCATGGCCGCAACAGCTAAGCCTGAATTAGTTGATGAGATCCAAACGTTAGGCTGTCGTTTTGTGCCGTTCCCTATAGAAAGAAATGGGATTAATCCATTCTCTGATTTACAGATGTTACAATCGCTATATCAAACCTTTAAATCTGAAAAACCTGATGTGATTTTATCCTACACGATTAAGCCCGTCATATGGGGTGGGCTAGCGGCTCGATTTTACGGGAAAACTCGGTTTTATGGATTGATTACTGGCTTGGGATTCGCATTTCAACGAGGAGGCTTTAAGCGTAATATTTTAGGTAATATTGCCACTAGTTTATATAAATTAGCTCTTGCTAAAGCGACTTGTGTTATTTTCCAAAACCCTGATAACCAGCAAGTATTTATTGATCAAAAAATAGTAACAGAAACTCGTACTAAACGGGTTAATG
>Ga0209396_1004779_pt1 | contig 13056 bp, 6 predicted proteins | sample GOMGulsemesocosm_6_FD_184638 | JGI IMG/M metagenome (GOLD analysis project Ga0209396, IMG submission 184638) | Methane-oxidizing microbial communities from mesocosms in the Gulf of Mexico - GOM8C Gulf of Mexico (SPAdes) (version 2) | ecosystem: Environmental > Aquatic > Marine > Cold seeps...
GTTCTAATTTGATATTGGTAATGAGTTTTTAACCATTCGGGTGCTTCAGCTTTATTTATATAAGCCATCACAACGCCAACTACGCCTGTAATACCGAATAAAACACCTACCATATAAAGTATATATACTATTTTGGCCGTACCTTGTGTGCTTTCACTATTTTCTACTACTTCACTCATCTATTTTCTCCTTTTGTTATGATGAATTTTATTATTTTTATGTTTAACGCTAATTTGCACCTTGAAGCTATCACATCAACAACATTCAATAAACCAATGATTATTATTATTTTTTTATAATTAAACATATATATTGATTTAAACTAAACCAATAAAAGAAAATTAAAACCCTTCTAATACTATCTTACCTATCGACTTTCCTGATTCGAGTTCAGCGTGTGCTAATCGTAAGTTTTTAGCGGTAATTTGACCTAAATTTTTACCGATAGTGGTTTTAATATGCCCTGCGTCAATTAACTCCGCTACTTGGTTTAACATGCGGCCTTGCTCGTCCATATCGCTTGCTTGAAACATTGAACGAGCAAACATAAACTCCCAATGTAGCGACAAGCTTTTCATTTTCAATTTAGTTACATCAACACTTGATGCGTCATCAATCACGCCAATTTTTCCAAACGGTGCGATAATATCGATAAAGCTATCGAAGTGTATTGGTGTACCGTTTAGGCTAGCAACGTGAGTAACGTTTCCAATATTCAATGCTTCAATTTGTGACAATAATGGCTTGGTGTGATCAATAACATGATCAGCGCCCATGTCTTTAACCCATTGTTGAGTATCAGCACGTGAGGCGGTGGCTATAACCGTTGCACCGGTTAATACCCTAACAAGTTGCAGTAAAATAGATCCAACACCGCCTGCTGCACCAACAATAAGGATCACATCATTTGTTTTATCGTTACTTAACGGTTTTTGCATAGGCAAAGCAAGATGCTCAAACAATAGCTCCCATGCAGTAATTGCGGTTAGTGGCAGTGCAGCAGCTTCTGCATTAGTTAAGCTGTTAGGTTTGTTACCAACTATTCGAGCGTCAACCAGTTGATATTCAGCATTGCTGCCATTGCGAGTAATGTCGCCAGCATAAAAAACGTTATCGCCAACAACAAAGTTACTTACCTTTTCGCCTACGGCAACCACTTCACCGACAGCATCGTAACCCATTATTTTGTGTTCAGTGGCGTTTTGCCCGATGTTGCCTCTTACTTTGTAATCAACAGGATTGACCGCAATAGCGTTAACTTTTATTAATAAGTCGTGCCCTGATACTTTAGGTTTTTCGAGTGTTAGTTCAACAAGTGAGTTTTCATCACTTATCGGTAATGATTTTATCGCACCAATGGCTTTCATGATAATTCCTGAAGTTATTCATTATTTATATGCATTAAGAATAACATTACTACGGTTAATCAAACAGCTGGCTATTATTAAATTGAAACAATAGAAGTATATAAGGAGGGAAAAGCTAATATAAAGTACTTTAATGGCGTTATACGGTTACACCGTCACGAAGTATCTCAAAAATGTTATCGGCTTCATCTGGCTTACTAAAATAATACCCCTGTACAATATCGCAACCAAATTCTTTCATTTTTTCAAACTGTTCTTTAGTTTCTATTCCTTCTGCGATTATTTGATAGCCAAGGTTATGCCCCATATCGATCATAGAATGGATGAGTAGTTGCGTTTTGTTATCCTGTAGCATTTCATCAACAAAGTTTTTGTCTATTTTTAAATAATCTACCGATAAATTCTTTAAAGAGGCAAGTGACGAATAGCCATTACCAAAATCGTCTATCGCCAATAAAACGCCTAATTTTTTTAATGGATTAAAAACTGATATACCTTTTTTATTGTCTCTGACCACACTTTCAGTAAGCTCTAATTCTAAGTTATTTGAGACAATTTCCGTTTCACTAATTACTTTCTCCAATGTGGGAATAAAGTCTTTATCAAATAAATGACTTGGTGAGATGTTTATCGCCATTCGTATATTAGGTAAACCTATCTTATTCCATTTCACTGCTTGATTACACGCGGTAGTAAACACCCATTCAGTTAAAGGCTTTATCATACCAATGCGTTCAGCGGTTTTGATAAATTCATTAGGAGCTACTTCACCAAGTTCGCTATGGTTCCATCGAGATAATGCTTCAACTCCTACCACCTTCCCTGTTTTAACATCTATTTGAGGTTGGTAAACAAGCTTTAAGCTTTGATTTTCAATGCTTTCTCGTAGTAACTGCTCTACCTTAAATTGATATTCAGCAACTCGAGTTAGCTCTACATCATAAAAGGCGTAACATCCTTTACCAGCATCTTTAGCAGCGTAAAGTGCTGTATCTGCGGCTTTAACTAAAGATTTTAAGTCAGCTCCATCTTCGGGATATCGTGCAATACCTACGCTACAAGATGGCATAAAGTCTCGCCCTGAAAGTGATAACTTTTTAGCTATAACGTTAATGACTCGTTGAGCTATATGAGCAGAGCCAATGGTGTCAGATATATCCTTAACCACCATACAAAATTCGTCGCCACCTAAACGCGCGATACAATCAACGTTACGACTAACTTCCTTGATTCGTGACGCTATTTTTTTTAATAAATAATCACCAACATCGTGTCCTAAACTGTCGTTAACACTTTTGAAGTTATCTAAATCTAAGTACATTAAGCTAAAACATTCTTTATTCCGCGAAGATGTTTTTATAATGTTTTCAATCATCATAAACAGGTGTGCGCGGCTCGATAAACCTGTTAAAGAATCTGTATACGCAAGTGCTTTAATACGTTGTTGTGAATGTTCTCGTTCCATCACAATGCCGGCTAAACGAGCAGCAGACAATAGATCATTTGATTCAGCTTCGTTTGGTAATGACGGATAATTACGGTACATTCCAAATGCACCTAATACTTTACCAGTAACACTAATAATCGGCTCAGACCAACAACTCCGTAACCCTAAAGGCAAGGCTTCGTGTTTAAGATTTTTCCATTTACTATCGGTTTCGATGTTTTCTACAAGAACACGTTTTCCTGTATAAGTAGATGTTCCACACGACCCGATGTTGGGGCCATTTTTAAGACCATGTATTTTATCGCAATATTCTTTCGGTAAACTCGGTGCGCCAGCGTGCTGTAATACGTTACCTTCAAGTGACAACATTGAGCAACGAATACCAGGATGACGTTCTTCATATATATGAGCTATCTCATCATAAATATCACTTGCTGGATCGCCTTGAGCAATCATTTTAAGTATTTTGTTATAACGCAAATCAAGTAATTCTGCATGTTTACGTTTAGTGATGTCAGCGTGGGTGCCTATCAGCCTAATAGGAGTATTACTTTCATCGCGGGTTAATTGTAATGCACGAGTTCGAATAAACAGGTAATGGCCTTTTTTATGACGCATGCGAATATCAACTTCAAACGTATTTATTTCATCATCGAGTAGGGCCTGAACTTTTTCTAAAACAAGATCTTTATCATCTTGATGTACCATGGTTGACCAGGTATCAAAATTATTTTCCAATTCATGCTCATCAAACCCCAACATGCTTTTCCAGCTTGCCGAGTAATAAACTTCGTTTGTTTGTAAATTCCAGTCCCATAATCCATCAATAGTTTTACGTAGATTAAGTTGACCTTCTATATTTGCTTTATCATTTTGTTTACGGATAGAATCCAATTCAGCTCGTAACGCTTCAACTTCTTTTAATAACTCTGGAATTGAATTCATATATTCTCCCAATAGTACTTAAATCATGATGATTTTTTTAAAATTAGGTAACTATTTACCGCTTTATATTACTCCTTATTGTTAGCCTACAAGTAACGTAAATAAACATGAGATATAAACATCTTAAAAGTAATGAAACTTGGAGGAAAAATAAAGAAAACCCAAGTGCCACATGACCTAGAATTGTTTTACCTCATTTTAATATAATGTTGAATAAGCAATACATCAACCTAATTCCTTTATTATTTTGTGGAAATAAAACACACAAAAAATGACACTATATTGCATAGTGTATATTTCTATATTTTATTATTACTTAATAGGCACTTACCTATAAAACTCAAATACCCAACTTATTTGTTACATATATTCTACATTTTCATTAATTGTGTGCCTTAAACTGTTACAACACTTTTCAATAAGCAATACCTTATTGATTCTGCACTATATGAAAGCTATTCTGAATTTGTCTTTAATTACTAAAACATATTTAATTTATGATGAGTTCTATTAAGTTACCTGCAGCTTTTATTGTATTAGCATATTATTTACTATCTTTTCCTGTTCTGGCTCAGCAACATGAAACAATCCCACCACCACGAAAACTAACCACTGAACAAGCTGCAGTAGCTGAAGCTAATTATCAAAAATATTGCTCTTTATGCCATGGTGCTGATCGCCAAGGATATGTTAACGATCATGCACCGTCGTTACGTAGTAAAAGCTTATTTGAATCAGGCGTGCCACACGCTATTTTACGGCCACTGTCTTATGGTCGACAAGATACGGCAATGGGCGGTTACCTTGATGAAATGGGTGGGCCAATGACTTTAGATGAAACATGGGATTTAACATACTGGTTATTTGAAATGTCTGGCGTTGAACGATTAAAGCTATCTACCAATCCGGTCAAAGGAAATATTATCGAAGGTGAAAAGCTCTTCAAGAAGAATTGTACAACCTGCCATGGCGAAAATGGTGAAGGAGTTAATGCCCCCGCTATCGCGAATCAGTCTGCACTTGCGCATAATACGGATGAATTTATCAGGCACGCGATACAAAATGGCCGCCAAAACACTCCTATGAAAGCCTACAAAGATATTTTGTCTGAAAGTGAAATAAATAGCCTAACCGCCTTTTTACGCAGTAAAGCAGGAGGCTGGAAACAGGAAAAACCTATTTTAAAAGCCCTTCCAACGCCTGAACAATACATTATCAATCCACAAGGTGAAGATCCTAATTTTGACCTTAGCAAAAGCATGTATGTTTCTTCAAAAGATTTAAACGATGCCCTTGTTAAGAATAAACGCATGGTGTTATTAGATACTCGAGTAACCTCCGTTTGGCAAACCGCGCATATCGATGGTTCAATTCCTTTTCCATATTATGCAGATTTAGATGAAACGGTTGAAGGCATACCTAAAGATGTACAAATAGTGGCATATTGCAGTTGCCCTAGAGCCGCAGCTGATCACACCATTAATAAGTTACGACAACGTGGCTATACAAGAACAGCCGTTCTGTGGGAAGGAATATTTGGCTGGATGAATTTGGGTTACCCAGTAACACGCGGAGATATTGAAGGAGTAGCAGATTAAGAATTAGCACTCTGAACTTTGAGGGTTTATGGCTGAATTTAGCTTTAACCCTCTTGGAATTTCTATTATTACGTACCTGAAAATACAGAATGTTTAATTGTTTCAGGCGTTATAGAAAACGACTGAGTTTTATTGTCTGACATACGAGTAATTACCATATCGACTTTCTTTTCATTCTGTTTATCACCAAACATATCAATACTAATATCAAATGATGAATGAGCCTGTTTTAACGAAAACCTACCCGTTATTATTAATTGTGATCCGTTATTTTTAGAGACATCATTTGCCATTGCTCGCTTGAGCTTAATCCCCTGTAAAACTTGCTTCCCGTATTCATCACTATAGATAATAGCGTTTTTAATTTGATCTTTCATTGTTGGTTGATAACTCTTAAATTCCATCATTGATAGCTTTCCATCTTTATCTGTATCAATTCCGTAAAATGCAGATACAGGTAATGAAACCATCATAATTGCGACATTACCAACAACATTAATGGTTCCGTGTTGTGCCACTTCCATCTCCGCGTGGCTACTAAATATAACACTTGTATTTAACGCTGCTCCTAGAAGAAAAACTGATAGGTAACTGCAAGCATATTTAAACATTAATTTTATTCCCGAAAGCATTCATTAAAATTACGAACAGAGAGCTTTTCTGTTCCTATAATACTCTAACGAACAAATGTCTAAGAAAGTTGCACCAATCATGAAAAAAAATGAGGTTAATACCTAACGGTAAAAACCTCATTTTGGTTGTGAACTATTTGAATAGTACTTATAAAGAGACTACTGGCAACTTAAGAAGTGCTGTTCCGGTTTTTCCGCGGTAAATTGAATATTAGAAACGCTAATTTCTAATGCTTGCGAAGATGACAATTCAAACGGAGTCGTTGTTTGGCTAAAGTCCATACCATTGTTGCTAAAACAGGCTAAATCTATAGCAATGGTTTGCCATTCATTAAGAGCGACATTATTTAATAATTTGCTAATTGACTGGCTATAACCACAAGCATTATCACCTGAACAAGCCATAGACAAAGTAACATCTCCACTCGGTTTTTTCGATAATTTAATATCAAATTGAACCACTGAAAGACCAAGCTTATTAATCGCTAAATCAATAGCACTATTATCGCTACTTTTAATTCGCACACCCGACTGAACAGCAACGTCCTTATTAACAGGTGATTTAACCGTAATTTTAAAAGCATCTTCTTGGACACGTTTATCCACGGTACGATATTTAACTCCAGATAATTTATGGGCGTTCGCATTAACAGCTTTAGTTTGTACACCAGAATATAACCAAAGTGACCAAGGCTTTTGAATAGAGCCATCAAATACATTTCCGATAAATGTGTCAACCACTATTTCTTCAATAGTTTCATCTAATTCATCAGTTAATGTATCTGTATCTTGGTAGGTTAAACCATAACCATATGGAAATAGTGGGGCGTAATTTTCATCAAATCGATTCACCTTGGTTTGACTTGCTAATTTAGGCCAAGAAAAAGATAACTTTCCGTTAAAGTCGTGCTGAATTTCATCGTTATTATTCGCTAAAATAACATCAGCTATGCCTTCACCTTCTGAACCTGGTAACCAAACAGCAACAAAAGAATCAGAGGCATTTAGCTCTGCATTAACCCACATAGGACGACCACTAATAAATAGTGATACAACAGGAATACCTTGTTGTTTAAACTGCTTAAGCAGTGCTATTGATGATTTATCACCTTGTTGAAAGTTAAGAGAATCAATATCGCCTTGCCCTTCCGCATACGGATTTTCACCAAATACCACAATGGCAACATCAGGTTTAGCAGTGTAACTACCGTCAACACTTAATTGTGTAGTACCACCAGCCTTTTTAACTTGCTTTGCCAAACCTTGAAAAATAGACGTTCCACCCGGAAAGTCGTTATTGGTATTACCCGTACCTTGCCACGTAATAGTCCAACCACCTGATTGCTTACCAATATTGTCAGCACCATCACCAGCAACTAAAATGTTTAGTTTAGGCGACAAAGGAAGTAAGTTATTTTTATTTTTAAGTAATACCAAAGATTCTCTAACCGCTTGTTGTGCTATATCTCGATGAGCTTTACTTCCGATAAGTTCAGTTTTACCTGAATACATTCTCTTTTCAGGGCTCGGCTTATCAAAAATACCGGCTCTGAATTTAACTCGTAAAATTCTACTTACTGCATCGTCGATACGAGACATAGGAATAATGTTCGCTTTAACTTGAGCTATAGTATTTTCAAGTAAAGGCTTCCATGCATCGGTTGGTACCATAAAAATATCTAAACCGGCATTGACAGCTTGTGGACAATTTTCATTAGTACAACCCGTGACCTGTCCGTGACCATTCCAATCACCAACAACAAAGCCATCGAAACCCATGGTATTTTTAAGTACGTCTGTTAATAAATAACGGCTGCCATGAACTTTTTCGCCATTCCAACTATTGAAAGACGCCATTACCGACTGCGCACCAGCACCTAAACCACTAACATAGCCTTGAGCATGTAGTTTATAAAGCTCAGCTTCTGTAGATTGATTATCGCCTTGGTCTACGCCATTAAGCGTACCGCCGTCTCCTAAGAAATGTTTTACGGTACTAATAACTCGGTCGTCACCTAAAAAGTTTTCTCCTGCATGCCCTTGTAGGCCTTTTACTACAGCTTCAGCGTATATTTTTACAATTTCAGGGTCTTCAGAAAATCCTTCGTACGTTCTTCCCCATAGGTCATCTCTTACCGTTGCGACTGTTGGCGCAAAAACCCAGTCGATACCTGTAACCATAACTTCCGTTGCTGTTATTTTGGCAATTTCTTCCATCAATTCAGGGTTGTTTGCAGCCCCTAAACCAATGTTATGCGGAAATAATGTGGCACCAATCACATTATTATGACCATGTACAGCGTCGGTTCCCCAAATAGTCGGTATTTTAGAACCATCCAATGAGTCATCAATTGACGCCTGATACATTTTCTCAGCTAACGAAATCCAATCTTCAGGTGTGGCATGTTTGTTATTGTCAGGAAAAGCACCACCACCATTAAGGTAGGAACCAAAGCCGTATTTACGCATGTCTTCTACGGTTATATCTCTAATTTCTGGCTGTATCATTTGAGCAACTTTTTGCTCAAGTGTCATAGTGCTTAGTAAAGCACTAACTTTTTCCTCTATCTTGGGATCTGTAACCACCTCAGACTTTATCGCATGCCATGGAGAGTTAGCTGCACTTGCTGTTGAAGATTCTAACGATTGATCTGCCGTTTTATCTGTAACACATCCCAGTAAGAATGCGCACGATGAAACGGTAAGGAGTGTGTTTTTAACGAAGCTCATCAGCTTTTTCCTCGTTTATTTTTGATAAGTTTGATGCCGGTTTAAAACCTGAAACACCGTAATAAATTATGTAGACATAACAAAAGATGGGTAAAATAAAAGAGCTTTGAACACCGATAAAGTCGGCTAAAGCACCTTGCAATAGCGGTACTATCGCACCACCAACAATTGCCAAACACAACACGCCAGCACCGTGACTCGTCGCATCTTTTAATTGATTAATAGCTAAACTGAAAATGGTAGGAAACATGATTGAATTAAAAAGACCAACAGCAAGAATCGACCACATAGCGACACTGCCATCAAGTAATATAGCAAGGGAAATAAGCGCGATAGAACATAATCCATTAACGAATAACACTTTATTAGCCGCAATACGTTGCATAACCACAGCTCCGATAAAGCGCCCGACCATTGCACCTCCCCAATAATAAGCAATATAGGTAACCGCTTTAGATTCACTAAACCCTGAAATATGTGGTTCAGCAATAAAGTTCACTAAAAAACTGCCAATAGAAACTTCTGCTCCTACGTACAAAAATATACCTACAGCACCCAAACGTAAGTGTTTAAACTTCCATGCTTTTTTAGGAGAGATACTGACCTGTGCTGTTTTACCTAATTCAGGTAATTTTAACCATGCAAAGAGTGCTGCTAATAAAATGAATGATAACGCAAGTGCGATATACGGTACTTTTACTGCCGATGCATCGGTTGCATCACCATGCTCTACACCATTAAATAATAACCAAGCACCAAAAAATGGAGCGATTGTCGTACCAAGAGAATTAAAAGCTTGTGTCATAGTGAGTCGTGAAGATGCGGTTTCGCTTCGCCCTAAAACACTGACATAAGGATTCGCCGACACTTGTAAAATAGTAATACCTGTTGCAAGTACAAAAAGCGCGAATAAAAATACACTATAACGAGCAACTTCAGCTGCCGGATAAAATAAAAAACAACCTAAGCTTGCTATAGATAACCCTATAACAATACCTGTTTTATAACCGACTTTACTAACAAGGGCGCCAGCCGGTAGCGATACAATAAAATAGGCGCCAAAAAAGCAAAACTGAACTAACATTGCCTGTGTATAGTTAAGATCAAACATTCCTTTTAAGTAAGGAATTAATATGTCATTCAAGCAGGTTATAAAGCCCCACATAAAAAAGAGAGATGTCAGAGAAATTAACGCAAAACGTTGATTGGGAATAGTCGTCAAAGACGAATTTTCATGCTGACTTTGAGGATCGGCAATAACCGCTGAACCAGCCATAATAGTGTTTCCTATAGATTAATATAAAATGAGGTAAAAGGCCGTACACGCTAGGTGATACGGCCATAATAATGCTTAATTAAAAGCTATAACGAGCACCTAAGCTGTAACGAGGGCCGTATTGACGAGCAAACAAAAATTGCTCTTCGTAACGGCCGAAGCCTTGTTCGGTTTCATTGTTCAGGTTTACCCCTTCAAAAAACACCGTAAATTCTTCAGTTACATCGTAGTTAACACTCATGTCCCACTGCCCAAAAGCTTTGGCAAACTGTGGTGGATTATCTGATGAGCCCTGAGATTGACCAACCCCAATAAGATACTCATCACGCCATGCGTAAGTTACCTTCACAGAGAGCCCATCTTTCTCATAAAACGCTTGAAAGTTAGCTGAATCACTTAGTCCGGCAAGTGGTGTTTGCTGCTCTAAGCTTTCGACATCAAATTCAACATCGCCATCAACAAACGTAGCATTAACACCAACACCAAACCCTGTTTCACCAAATAAATGTTGAACAGCTAATTCAATACCATCGACAGTTTTAATGTCTTCACTATTAAAAGGCCTACTGATATCCCATACAATTAACGGATCTTCAGAAGTAGGTTCTAAGTAACCTTGAGCATTGAGTGCTGAACCATTGGCTTGAATTTGAGCGAAAATGGCATCATTAGTCGCTTGCTCTCCATTGGCAATTAAATCAGCTTCAGCTTGATTCCAACGAGGACCTTGATAAATATCATGAAACCCATCAATGGTTGTTGATACAATTTGGTTACCAATAAAGTTTTTAACATCTTTTTTGAAGTAACCAAAAGAAGCATAACTGCCTTCTTCGCCGTAATAATACTCCAAGCTAAGATCAAAGTTCGTTGACTCATAAGGCTTAAGGTTAGTATTACCTTCACTACCGTTACGCGAACCAACTTTAGGACTACCTGACAACGCACGACCACCCGCTAAATTACCTAAAGGTGCTCTGGCAATGGTTTTCCCCCAAGAAAGACGCCCGACTAAATCTTCCGTTAAGTCGATTTTAAAGTCGAGCATAGGTAAAAACACATCATGTGAACCGGTTAAGGTTAGTACATTAGCATCACCCGATAAATATTGAGTATGCCACTCGCTACCGCCTTGCCACCAAACACTTGTTGGAACATCTTGTTGTACATTACTGGTTACCTCTGTTTCTTCGTAACGTACACCTACATTAAATTCAACGGGGAAGTCGGCAATATCAAACGCCCAAGTTGATTGAACATAAATACTGTTCGTGTTTTCTTCTACTGAGCCCTTAGCAAATGTTCCTGCAAAGTCGTGATGTGCTGTTGTGGCAAAATAATCTCCATTTCCTAATGCGTCTGCTGTAAGGAACGCTTCTGAACGAGCAACAGCTTCGTCAAAATCAAAGGTGTAATAATAATTTGGTGCTAAATCACTGCCACCACCGTTAATTTCTGACAAGAAGTTATCCGTGCTATGTTGGGTAAACATTTCATCTGGAAATATTTCAGGCCATGAAGGACTAAACCCGAAGCTACCTACAAGCCCACTCCAAGCACTAGAGCCGCCCATAGTTTGTTGCGTGCGAGACAATCCAAACTTCACGTCAACTAAAGGAATATCAAAGGTATTTTCCCATGTTCCACGTAATTGAATTTGTTCAACATTTGCTTCACCAGAAGAATGTACAAATTGACTAAAGTGAGAGTCAATTTCACTAGCGTTTAATGTTGTTGTGCCGTTATTCCAATAAATTTCACCATGAGGTACATCACCGGTACGATAATCGTAAGTTTTAGTAATTAATTGATCTGAACCTAATACTAAAGAGGCTGCACTGTTAAGCCCCGCGTCTTTACCATTATCAATCTCACTGGTTGAGTCGTGATAATCCAACTCAAGATGTAATGTCTCAGTGGCTTCCCATTCCACATTAAATCCTAGTGACTTCTCTTTGACTTCGGTTGTACTTCGAGACGCAGTGTAAGAGCCATCATTACCACTCATGTCAGCAAAAATGGCCGTGCCATTTTCATCTAATTCGTAAGCGTTAATATTTCCACCATAATCATTCCACATTCCCCAACCAATAGAATTTAAGCCGAGAGTTGCTTGAGTACCGGTGTAATCAAAGGTTAATATAATGTCATCGGATGGTGCATATTGCAGCGTTAAATTACCATTCGTTCTTTCTCGGGCTGCATTAACAATGTTGTAACCTAAATCTCTTGGAAAAAAGTAATCGCCTATACGATTTCCTTCATCGTCTAGCGGACGAGGATCAATAACGTTTTCATCCGCAAGGTTTGTAGGTAAAGCAACATTAGCCTGCCAACCTTGAATACCTGCTGATTGCTGTTGAAAGTCACGGCGTTGATGACTAAATGAAGCAGAAAAGCCTAAAGTGTCTTCTTGAAAAGTGTTGCTATACACAGCACTTAATTCAGGTGTAACATTTTCACCTTCCTCATTTGATGTATCGTGCATCGCTTTAGCTGAAACCGAGAATTTCTGACCAGGGCTTTCAAAAGGTTTTACGGTGGTAATGTTCACCGTTGCACCTAAACCACCCGTTGGATTTTCAGCTCTCGCCGTTTTGTAAACTTCAAGAGAGCTAACGCCTTCTGAAGACAAGTTTTCTAAACTATAAGAACGTGTATTACCCGTTCCTGGCATTTGTCGTCCGTTTAGGGTCAACAAGTTAAACTCTGGGCCAAAACCACGTACCGTTATTTGGCTACCTTCACCATTTGTACGGCTCACGGTAACACCAGTAATACGCTGTAATGATTCAGCTAAATTAGTATCAGGAAATTTACCCATTTCTTCAGACGATATAGCATCCATAACCCCTGAAAATGAACGTTTCATTGCTGCTGAACGCATTAAACTTCCGCGAATTCCGGTTACTTCGATAACCTCAACTTCTGATGTTTTCTCTGTTGCTAATTGTTCTACTTTTTTATCTTCTACAGGCAGTTCTTTAATATCTGTTTCAGCTGCGTGGCTAGCACCTTGTGCCAAAACTAACGAGATACAAGCAGCGATACGTTTTTGTTT
>Ga0209396_1004787_pt1 | contig 13040 bp, 12 predicted proteins | sample GOMGulsemesocosm_6_FD_184638 | JGI IMG/M metagenome (GOLD analysis project Ga0209396, IMG submission 184638) | Methane-oxidizing microbial communities from mesocosms in the Gulf of Mexico - GOM8C Gulf of Mexico (SPAdes) (version 2) | ecosystem: Environmental > Aquatic > Marine > Cold seeps...
GCTGTGTGATAAGCGCTGGCCAGTCATATTTTTGTTTATTGCTCATGATGATTGCTCAAAATTAATGATTGAAGCAATCTAACGATTGGGCGTTGCTAAGTGAAGGTGTGGTTTGGCAGACGCTTACCATCTTTGTGACCCATTTTGATTGTTATGAACGGCATGAGCACACCCTTTATTTAAGCAAAGAGCAATCGGGCGAGATATTGCCTTTATTGGTGTCACACAATATTATCTATGTGTAGTGCTCAATAGCGTGTAGACGGTGGTTTACGGGGGGATTATTTGTGACAAGTATCTTGATAGCATGTGATAAAAGTTACAGACAGACTTTTCGCTCGAACTTATCATAACTTGCTTGAGACATTATCCTTTTTAATGCAACGAGTTTATTTGCCTCGTCATTGATGGCGATATACTGTTCCTCATACCTAAACTTGCCAAAATATCCATGCTTAAAAAAGAGCGCAAGCTCTGACGCTAAATGTTTATCAACCTGATTAATTTGATTGAAAATCGTATTTTTCTCTTCAATCGGCAGCTTTTGTAATTTAGTGACTGCACATTTGCATGGATCAATACTTTCAACGACTGACATTTTACCATCAAATAGTTCAAGTAACTGCTTAGAACTTCTGTCCTCAAGTAACCGGTACTTAACAATGTACCGTATCACTGACGCATATTTGTTGTCTGCACACCGCTCATAGAAATCGTTACTGTTGGTGATGATGGGAGAGCAAGCGGCTAAAAGAACGCATAAACTGACGACAATATATTTCACAACATTTCCTTGAAATTAGCTCAAGTCGATATCTACTATAAACATCCATAATATAGATAACTTAACTATGCTTGCAATTATAAATAATTAGATGCTTAGCGAGTGTAATGTACTGGTAGCATGTAGGTTTTCAGAACCTGATTATGGGTGCTCAGCCCAGTTGTGCGGGTTCGACCCCCGTCGCTGGATCTAATTTGTTCACGCTATGTGCTTGTTCTATTGCTACCCTCTCTGTCAGACTAATTGCCGCAATTCGTTAGCCGTTCGATAACCGCCACTCTCTGATCTATTTTCGCGTGGTCAAGCGCGGTATTGCCTTTGTTATCTGTCATCAACAGGTCTGCGCCATAGGATAATAACAACTCAACTAAATCGCACCGGTTACTCTTGGCCGCTAACATTAAAGGTGTTTTGCCTAAATAATTGGCTTGGTTGGGGTTAGCGCCAGCGCTTAGTAATAAGTCAACAACCGCTAATGTATTGCCACCATAAATGACTGTCCAGCCTAATGCTGTTTGTGCTTCGGGCGTAGTATCTAAGTTATCAAGTTGTGCACTGGCGTCAATTAACGCTTTGATGCCCTTAAAACACTCAGTTCGTGAGCGCCAAGCATAGTTGGCAATCATTGCTAATGGTTGGTCGTTATAGCTGTTTGTGGCATTAGGGTTAGCACCAGACGCTAGTAACTTGTCAATGGCATGTTCATTACCTTCTTTGCAGGCAAAGTGCAGCGCGGTGTTTTGTCTATTGTCATCGCTTAATTCTTCTAAATCAGGGGAGTGTGACAGCATAATGTCGAGCACTTGCCGGTAACTGGGGGTTTCTCTTCTCATCGGATGACGCGGCCAATAATAGAGTAAATCAAGTAGCGAGTAATGTGACAACACATTAAAGCCAAGTAATTCAAAGCGTTTAACTACCAACCCTAACCCACGCTCTGCGGCGTGATATACAGCGGTTTCTCCCCACTTGTCAGTGATTGTAGGATCAGCACCAGCGTCTAATAATAACGCGACAATGCGATCAATCTTCTCCCCTAACGGATCGTCACTGTAAAGCCTTTCGCTACAGGCTAAAATTAACGGTACACGCGGATAGATATCACTAATTGGAGCGTTAATCTCAACGCCAGTGGCGAGCAGTTGTTGTACAGCGTCGACGTCGCAACAATTAATAGCATGTTCGAGTTTAATGGTCGGCCCCTCTATTTAACCAATAAAGATATTGAAGTAGATTGTCGAATCAGAGTTTGCCATATAAGAGTGATCTTAACTAGGTGTAGGTCACCTTGTTACTAGCGTTGAAGTGCCCGTTTTTGGGGCCCTATTTCACTTAGTGTGTATAGAGTAATCTGAAAAGGTTGACCACTATCCGTTCCTATCTCATGGGGGGTATGCTGTGGTCGATATCGGTTGCATTAACCATTGATATAATCAGCTACCGACCGTGTGGCTATGCTAATGTCTTGGTAGCCAATCTTAGCCATCCATTCTGTCTTAAAACTCCTAAAAAAGCGTTCAAACGAGCTGTTACCCTAATAATTTCCGCGTCGACTCAAGCTTTGGCTAATCTACACGATGGATAGTATGGGGCTGAAAGTTAGAGACCTCCGGCTACACGATTAGGTTTGTTATGACCTCGCAAGTGTACCAATAGCTCCTTCTTTGCCATTAGAATAATACCACCTGAATTTCATTCTATTAGGTGTGGACTTTTAAATAATGACTTTTCCATTATTTATGCACTTAGAAATACCAAATGTAAGTGTTTCATGAAGCTCTAACTTATTTGATCCCCGTGAGATTAAGGACAAATCACCTCCGCAGCCTAGTAAAGGATACACAATAGAATATTTATTATTGTTAGTTTAATGCTCCTTGAGGTTTTATTGTTCTGTTGATACCCTGCTCCTTTCCATACTCCGTTAAATCCAATAGGTTGTTGCGCTATTGAAGCAAATGACGGGTATAAATAGCATTGTTGTAAGTAATCATATTTTTTCTCCATTTTTTTGAATCAATCTAGAAATAATGACTGCCAGCGAGGTGCTGGCCTCCAATTTCGTGGGTTAGTTCAATCTTTATTATAAAAGACAAATAAGTGGCATGAACATAATTTTTCAGAAAATCTAAAGTCCCATTTCATCTTATGCTAGAAAATATGAGCGTTTTCATATATTACAAATCGGATGAAGCACTACACTGTAAGGCTGCACGGTCTTACTAAGATTTTAAAAATGACCAATACGAGTAAATAAACATACAGACCTAAGAGTTCAACGTCATGAGAAAAATAGCGATGGCATTGTTTAAGCAAGATGAAACTAAAAAATCCAGCATGAAAGCCAAAAAGAAAATGGCAGGGCTCGACGATGAATATCGCTCAACCCTATTGGAGTCTGGGTTAAAATGCGCTAGCCTTGACCAACGGCCTTATTCACACTATTTAGATAACTAATATTTTTTCATACTAACTTTTTTCTTTTTTCTGGGTTGAATAATTGTTTTTTTATTTTTCCTGTTGTTAAAGGAATTAATAAGTTTGTCCTTTTTTTTCCGTGATGAATACAATTCTGAGGATAAAGTGTTTTTTTTCTGTATCGACGGTTTAATTATATTTTTTATTTTATATGATAATTTTTGCTCGTAAGTTTTTTTTTGAAGAAGAAAAGGAGCCGAAGCTTTAAATTTACTTAATTTTAATTTCGTACTCTTAGTGACTTGAGCTTTACTGCTATTGGTTTGGTATTTTTCTTTAGTATTCGGTTTTTCCGATAATTTATCTATACCGGCAAAAACTGAAAAACTAAAAATAATAAACATATACTTATACATATATCACCCTAAAAATCAAAATCGTCGACTTTATTAACTAAACAGCTGGCTTTAACAAAACCTTTTCGCAAGCCCACCTTAAACTTAGCCTTTTGTATACTGTTATCTACCGTGTATAAAAAAAGCTGAAATTGTCCAGTTACCATTGCAAATGCATTCCCTGAGAACATTCTTAGCTGACCTGTAAAAGGCTTGTCTTGCTTGTATATTCCACTTATTTTTACGACATCATCTTGACTAGTCGTAGTTATTGTAGAAATAGTTACTTCTGAAATAGCTGCACCTGTAATTGAGTTACAAATTAAACTATTCAGAATTCTTGATTCTAACTCAAGAATAGCCGCATCTTCATTAATATCTGCCGTAACGGTAGCTGTTGAAAATAAAAAAATCAAAAGATAATAAGATAGTTTAAACATTGATTTCCAACTCCTGAATTGAAGTCCATTAAATTTTATATCGACCTAACGTAAACTCTAAGTAACATATTGACACATATAACCGCAGTACATTTATAACTCTAAAATCAATCTAAAACCAATGTCATTTTGGGAGCTTCGAAATGGAATACTTTTTACTAGATCATCGTTTTTATTACGCCATGACTCTCCTATAACACCATACTTTCCACAGTCTTTAGTAATATTACACAGCGAAATAACTTCACTGACATTTCCGCGAACATTATAGAGACCAAGATTATTAGCAGGAAATAAAGTAGAAAGTGCGGGTTCGAAATATCCATCATTGCACTCGTAGCTTTTCATAATATTCAAACGGTTAGCGGTTGGTGCGTCTAATAGGTTATCTTTAGTGCAATGGGCGGAAGTCGAGATTTCTTCCTTGGCAAACAACATCCATTCAGCAAGAGTCGGCAAACGAACAGATACATTTTTTTCTTTACTAAACCACTTAATAAATTCTTTTATATCTATTACATTAATGCAAGTAATCGGTGCGTTATCTTTCAACTTATACTCAGGGTATTTCCAACTACGGTCATAGTTGTCATTATGATCCTCACAATTTAAATCGGCTTGGTACTGTGTATCATCAACAAACTGTTGAAATAGAGAAACACTCACTTCAAATTTACTTACTTGAAAATCGGGCACATCAACTTCACGCTCATCGATAATCACCTTCTCCCCAACAACAATAGTAAATTCAAAGCCATGTTCTTGTAATTTTGGTACTTGTTCCTTAGCGGGATTTTTTAACACTTTTAATGGTTGAGGTTTAACTTTAGCTTGTATTGGTTGACTAACTAATAATTCATCAGGAATTTTAATCAGCGACTCTAAACGGCGATAACCAACCATTATGGCACTATAGGCTTTTGTTTCTAAAAAATCGTATTCAATATTGTCCTCGAAATTGATACCTAGAATTTGGCTATGATTGCTACCTTTACTGCCGCTTATGTGAGGCCATTTCCTTAAGCCCTGAAGCAACCGCATTCTCTCTTTTGGTGATAATAACCTAAGACTGCGCAGTTCCTTGATATCAGGTAATCGCCAGTCATCAACACCACAATAATTAATATCGTTAAGATATTTAATATAGCCGCTTACGCTGCATTTTTTTTGACAACTTCTTTTAGATTTATTGGCTTCACGAGTATATTTCACAAATGAGCGGCGAATATAGTGGGGTGAACTTGAGTCTTGCTGTTTCAATTCCCAAACTATGTTCCCCGCGTCTAAACAAGCGATTTTTTCAACCATGTTTTTAGAAATTACATTACCGCTTTTATCCAAAAACTTAGCATTATTCAATCCTTGTTTTAAAAACTCATCACTCAAAGGTTTAACTAAATCATCCCAGTCAAAAACCCTTTGACCTAACTTTTTAAATTCATTTGTGAAAGCAGTCCGTTCGGCAGCAGTCCAGTCTAAACCTATATAAGAGAAGTTATAAACAGTTTTATTCTTGTTAACTATTTTTTCATTTATATTTTTAAAACCATCACACTTGTTTAAACCATCACCATCACCGAACAAAAACACTTTGCTTTTGGACGAAGCCTTTTCGTTATTAAGCATCCCTTGAGCAATCGAATAACCATTAGGTATCGAGTTATTTCCATGAGTTGATAATGCTATAATCTCTGTTGATAAATCAGCGAGTCTCTCATAAAAAACGGTCTTTAATATTGGAGGTTGGCCGCAAGACTCACTACTACCGACTAACGCTACCCCTGTCGCACCTGCGGCATAGAGCGTTTTCGCTAGTTTTATCATCGAGGCTTTCGATTTCTCTATTGCTGTTCCACTCATAGACCCAGAAAGATCTACGACAAATACAAACTTCTCATTTGCATTACCAACCACAGAACAGCAGCATAACAATAAAAACACTAACAACTTACACATTAGATTTCCCTATAATACAACTGCTTACATGGTCAAAATTGGCTATAAAGTACTTTTTTAAATAGCTTACTTTTTTTATCGGTGAATAATATTGTCGCCGCTGACGATTTATCTAAATCTTTACTACAAATAGCTGGGTTGATAAATAGCTCGCCGGTGGTGAGAGTTCCCTTAATTAACGCTTTGTATTGAAATGAGACTCCTCCTCTTGCCCGCGAATTACAATGTTTATCAAAGCCACCATACGTGCCATGGCGATTAAAATTGTCCACATAGACATATAATTTCCCTTCTAACGAAGGGGCATACATTGCTGTGTAACTTAATGTGTAGCTAGACGATACTTTTGACTCCACCTCATGACTTGAAGGGATTTTGTCGATAGTCAATTTCCCTATGCCAGACTTAGGGTTTGAATATTGTATATGTCCATCCATAGTGGGCTGACCATCTGCCGAACTATATTTATCAGCTTCGACAGGGAATTCTATTGGAAATCCAGGTTCAAAGACATGAAGGTCCAAAAAAGCGGGATCATTCCAAAAGATAGATATTTTAATTAATTTTTGGAATTTTTTTATTTCATACTGACCAAGTAATTTTCTTACCCGCTCATGACTTATGTAATAAATATCATTAATTTTCTTATAAAGTGGAAATGTGATCTCTGCTTGTCCATTGTCAATTTTTCCATAAAATTCTTTACCATCATAAATAAAAGTGACAAGCGAGCCTTCCTCTCTACAGGCATTTTTTAGTCTAGCAATAAGATCACCATCATTTTGTAGTCGTTGTTGATTAATCGTTATATCATCATCACACTCTGTAGAAAAATTAATTTCTTTAACAAGTTTAGTTCCATCCATTTGTTTGATAATAAACGTGTTAAGACCTTTTCTAACATCAAACTGCTTTTCATATCGGCCATTTCTCACCACAGACCTTGTGGCTCGACCGGTGTTCTTATATATAATTTCAACATATTCACCATCATTTCTAAATTTATTTTCTCCAATAATGGTTATTTTCCTAATGTCAAATTCTTCTTGAATCTTCACATCATCAGTGCCACCTTTGACCTCTTGCTCAAAAATAGCAACATAAACGCCCAGTAGATTCTTATAACTCACTATGTTTTTACCAGGAGTTAACGGGAATATGACACTGGCTCGACCAAATTTATCCGTAGATGGTCGTTTTTGAAGTTCTCCTTTGCTATTTTTGAGTTTAAATGAAACGAGAAAACCTCCTTTTCTACACAAATTATCCAATGAAACGATCACTTCGTGACTCTTATCACTTATATCAACAGAAACCTCATCGTCTGTATCACAGGGACCAGTGATTTCTTCTGACAAAATATTCAATTTTTTAGGATGAACACCTATGAGTGCGCTTTTTTCTACAGTAATTTCTGGCGGGCGTGAGCCGTAAGTTAATGCTCCACCAAAGGAATTTACTTTGAATCCATATGCGTTAAACAAGACTAAATCATAAAACTCTAAAATTTCAGTATTACTTTCTGGTTCATTATTATAAAAAACATTCACTTCGACGCCCTTAATTTTGATTGTATCAAATTTAAAAGGACTTTCGTCTAATACCACAAAGCCGTAAGTTGGATAACCGATCAAAAATGATTTGTGTCCTTGATAAAATACAAATGAATCATCAAGTAAATCAATCTTTATTACATCAAAATCTGAATACGCGGCTTTAATGTTAGGGATCATGTTAAGAATACGGCCCGGGCGGGATAAGTATTTACTTCCAGAGCTGATAACATTTAGCTTTTCAAAAGCTAATCTGTTCTTTCTTATATACCTTGAGTCAAGCTCCTTTAAAAGCTCATTAATACCAGTAGCTAAACGGGCGGGATTGTCAAGATTATCAATATCTGATTTACTAATTTCTAAGATTATATTAGAGGTACTTGAATCAATGATGATCAAGCGATCATCATACTCAGACATCACAGTTCCCATCGTTTCAAAATATTTGGTGGATGTCGTTTTTAACGATTTACCAATAACTGCAACATACAAAGTCTGCGAATAGGCATGCACAGCAGGCAGTAAAATTATTACTAGAAATATAAGTCTCATCATCGATATCTTCTCAAGGTATTAATGTCAACATCCACCACTTCTTTCTCATCACTAACCAATTGGAATAACAGCGTACTTTCTATTTTTCCGGGTTTGACAATAGGAAATGTTGATTCGCTTAGATTAAAAAGTAACCGAGAGAAATAACCGGTATTCCCTCTGTTGAAAGTATTTAATAGTGGGCTATAAAATAATAGTTTTATGGATGGTTCTACCAAATTAAATAGCTTAGCCATAAATGATTTCGACTTTTTATACACATAAGCACTTGAGCTTTGTTGCCCAAATACAGCAACGCGTAAACCAGAAAGCCACTTATTGTCTTTCTTTATCAAATAACGTACAAAAGGAGAATAGTCAGAAGTTAGCCATGTGTCATTAAAAAAGTACCCATGTGAACTGACTCCGTCCACACCAACATAAACTAAATCACCCAAAATAATAAGCAATGTTTCATCGCTTGAAAGCTGTTCTCTCTTTAAGGTATCCGAGACTAAATGCAGCTCAGCTGCAATATTGTATTCGGAAAACTTAGCCTCCTCTAACATACTGGAGATATCCATAATAGCTGAACCAACGCCGTCTGACACTTCACCAATAATGATTTTATTACTATTAGAACCAATAATATGGAAAATATATTTTTCATATTCCAAGTGAGATAATTTGTCTAGGATAGCATCCACTGCTGATATTCTATCCAAATTATAGACAGAAGGTTCAATCAAAACATATAGGTTTATCGGCCTCCCTCCAGCGGAGTTCGCACAAAACGAACATAACGTCAAGTAAATCATTAACAACCGTTTCATTTAGGACGCTCCATCATTTGTCATACGTTTGGCATCAGTCCAGTCATGTACAGCCTTAGCTAAGTAATGTTTTGCGTATGAAAGCTCTTGCAATTTAATATTATGAGCAATTTCTTCAATTGCCTGTGTTGATTCTATATCTGAAAGAATGATTTCTAAACGTGAAATTAAGTCCGACGCCATATTGGCCTCTTCGCGTAATTGATTTCTCACCATCATTTTTTCCTGAAACATAACCTCCACTTGCTCTAATTGTTCTCCTATAATCTGTTGCTGCCCTTCCTCTCCTCCTTTATGCATAACCTGTTTATGATGATAATCAGCTAATACCATCCACGCTATTGAACCCACTAATACTTCCGTAAATAACATTAGCATAGTAAATAATGTACTATAAAAAGATAATTCTTGGGTTTGTTCGACTTTTAGTTCTCTTTTTTGTGTCAACTTTTTACTAGGAGGAGGCTTAACACCGGCAGAGAATATATTTGAGCTTGACTCTGAGTTTTCGAGAACAATTATTTGTTTTGAAGTATTGGCTAGAGATGATGTGGTGGCTTTAGTTGCTGTATATAGAAAAATTGTCGAAACCAACACGACTAGCGTCCCTACTGACATAATGTTAAAAAATAAATTTCCATAGCCATTTTTTTCATACATGACGGCAATAATTTTACCTCCGATCATGAGGGCTAACGCCGCAAAACCATAAATCAAACCAATAAACTCAGTGTGTACAATGTAATCCCAAACACTAAGTGAGTTTCCTGAATTATTTTCAATTTTAGATTTAGTGGGAATAAACTTACCTTTGCTAGTTATTTTATATGTACCCGCGAATTTTGAATTCTTAGGTTGACCTTTGTCATCAAGTGCAATTCCTTTTATAATTGCATTGCGATCTTCATAACTTGCCTGATTCCAATACTGGCTTTTGCTAGAATCTAAGTAAGCAAAGAAAGAACCAACGCCTATTAATGCTGCAACTATCATAAACGCCCAAACTTTTATTTTTTCGGATTTCCAGTTCACCACTTTGGTTAACGCATCCCCTTTTGAGGCAACTATTTTGTTTTTTAGATTAGATATATCATCATTTCCGTCGTCAAGGTCACAATTTATTTTTTTTATTTCTATTTCGTTCAAGTCTTTAGCATTTTCTAGTACTGTCTTTTCTTTGCGTGCGTTTTGAATTATTTTCGAATTTGAGCTAAATTTTGATCGCCATTTATTTAAGACCCGATCAAGAATAGGGCTTACCCAACTAATCACTGACGACTCCCGTGAATTTTCATCTTCATACTTCATCGTTTCGACATAATCTTTTAGTTTGTCGTGATGATCAAAGATCGGTTCTACATATTTCACGCGTTCATGATTTGATTCTATTTGATTGACTATTTCTGGATTGATTTTAGAAATGAAAATATATGACATAATATCTCCTATTGCCCCGTTTTTTCAAGAAGTGCTAAAGATTTACTTCTATCACTCAGAGATAAAGACATAATCCATTCTTGTTTCTTTGGACTAAGTGATAAATATACTTTAATTAAATTTTGAGGTAGTGCCTCTTTATTCGCGATGCTACCTACATTGGTACAATATGTTTTAAAAATATCACCGACAGAAGCGTGTCTTTCCCAACCAGGGACTTTTTCGCATAGGTCTATCGTTTGCCATTTTTTATGAAATTTATTTTGAGGCCGCGATAATTCTTCTTTAGATTTAAATAACGCTTCAACAAAAAGGCGCACATTAATATATCGCTGGGATGATTTTTTCTTAAAATTAAAAACCGCCAAGACAGCCTGAACTGCAACAGTGTTAACATCACCATCGACTAAATTTTTATAATCACGAGAAGTAAGGCTTGTTTTCTTATAAATATGTGCCAATGGTTTGGCTGGAACATCTAGAAAGTGAAAGTTATTTGAACGATTGATGTTCAGAAAAATATCAACCGGCTTACCCGACACATAAACAAAAGCATCAATACCATCATCATTTTTAGATAACTTTTTAAGAGCTTCCGTGCTGGAATAGTTAAGAAAATTAGGTTTAATGTTTAGTGTGTCGAAGATTAATTTTGCGGTCATGGCTGTGCCGCTAGAGAGGTTTCCGATACTAACATTCTTACCTGCCAAATCAAATATTGTACTAATCTCTTTCCTAGCTAAAATATGGACTTCTTCATCATGAAGTTTCGTAATGAAACGAATTTTACTATTTAAGTTTTTGTGCTTTATTTTAGCTGCTGCCATTACGTCGGACTGCATTAACGCAATATCAATCCCCTTTAAATATAGAAGGTCATTTAGGTTTTGTTGTGAACCTAAGCCAATAACTGGCAGTATTCTGAGTTTTTTTTGAGAATTCCCAGGTAGAACACCTTTCATTTCATCTGTTAAACGCAGGTAAGTGCCCGTTCTTCCACCAGAAACTATTTTAACGACACCTTCATTTGCTTCGATTTTAGCCGTAGCACTGTGAGTTTTACCCATCATCAATACTAGATAAAGAAAAATTAAGGAAATTTTCAAAATAAAATTATTCATACTTACCTTCTTTTAGTTGGTTGATTGTTTTCACAAGTAACACATATTAAAAATAGACGAATATTCTTATTTATACCAATTTCAGCATCCAAAAGTTTAGGGCTTAACCCTAATGTTCTAAGCCGTTGGATAAAAGAGCATGAACAAGATGGTGGGCACGCATTCCGTAGTCATGGCGTACTAACTCCTGAGCAGGATGAAATTAGAAAGTTAAAATCTCAGGTTAAATCTCTTGAAATGGAACGAGAAATATTAAAAAATAGACAGTCTTATTTGCCAAACAAATGAAATAAAGTACTCATTTGTTACCAAAAATAAGAAGACCTGGCCTGTCGATTTAATGTGTCGACTATTGGGTGTTAAACGTAATAATTTTTATATCTATCAAAAACGTAGAGTGAATAATACTGTCGATCCTGTCCATGATGAGAAGATTTAACTTCTCACTAGAATGGCAAAATCCAGTGATCACACTTACAGTCAAAGTCGGATGAAGAAGGCATTAAATGCACTAGGATTCCCAGTCAGCCGCTATATGACGGAAAAACTAATGAAAGAGGCTGGCGTTTGGGTGCGCAGCAAAAAGAAATACAAAGTAACAACGGATAGTAATCACAAGCTGCCTTTGTCGACAATGTGTTCAATCGAGAATTTAATGTTGCTGGTATCACGTATATCTGGACTCAGGAAGGCTGGTTAAATTTAGCGGTGGTTATTGACCTTTACTCACGGAAAGTTGTTGGTTGGAGCATGAGCTCCTGAATGAAGACGCAACTAGTCCGTGACGCCCTCACAATGGCTATCTGGCAACGAAGACCAGCGCCAAACCTGATTGTATATACCGATAGAGGCTCTCAATATGCAAGTCGCCAATATCGTAAATTACTGGCTGAAAACGGTTTCAGAGGTAGCATGAGTAGGAAGGGAAACTGTTGGGACACTGAGCTTATTATTATGTCGCCTTTTTGGGGCCCTATTTTGACTTAGTGTGTTTATAGAGTAATCTGAAAAGTTTAACCACTATCCGTTCCTATCACATGGGGAGGTATTGGCAATGGTGTTAGCCGTGAAGTGACTCATGCACACGCCTCATTATATGCTTATGGGAGAGTAATCATTACTACATTGTTTGGCTTGAGCTGTTTAATCATAAGTAGTGCTGCACTGTGGAACCTACTTGTCATTGGAAGAAAAAATAAAATGATGGCTTTAGCACTTTTGCTTTCCTTGATAGGTGCATGGGCAATTATATTAATATTCTCAGTGTCTCATTTAGTCGGTTTAATCGTGAGTTTCATTATTTCTATTGTGTTTATATCGATGAGTATCTATATAAACAAAGCACTAGAAAAAGAAATAATGCGGGAAATTGAATTATCTTTTATTGAAGAGTATGAGTATTGGTCAGACTCAACAGATGGCCCTAGCCTGTTGGGAACGAAGAATGATTATAGTGGTCAAGTTTTTTTGGAGAGTTATTAAGCCGATTTTTTCAGTTCATTTGCTCTCTGAACTGGTGTTAAATAATCGTTCGCTGAATGCAAACGTCCGTAATTGTAAAACCTAATA
>Ga0209396_1004792_pt1 | contig 13034 bp, 17 predicted proteins | sample GOMGulsemesocosm_6_FD_184638 | JGI IMG/M metagenome (GOLD analysis project Ga0209396, IMG submission 184638) | Methane-oxidizing microbial communities from mesocosms in the Gulf of Mexico - GOM8C Gulf of Mexico (SPAdes) (version 2) | ecosystem: Environmental > Aquatic > Marine > Cold seeps...
CGTAATTTACACTTGCTATGTTCATCAACACCATGAATACTGAAAACAAGTTTGGCTAAATCGATGCCAACGACTTTAATTAAAGACATATGGACTCTCCTTTGATTGAATGCTTACACTTTCAATATGGCACATAGATGCCGTTTGGTAGGGGAGTCTATATCATTCGTTAGTTGGCAAACAAAGTTTATGAGTATAATTCTAGTTTCAGATGTTTTTGGTGTAACTCCTGCTTTATTAGAAATAAGTGAAAAATTTGAATCATGCTCCATTGTTGATCCGTATAAGGGGCAATTTATGGGCTTTAAAAACGAAGCTGAGGCATATTCATATTTTGTGAAAGAAGTTGGGTTAGATAATTACTTATCTAACTTGTTAGAGGCGCTCGAGCCAATTGAATATCAAGTAACATTAATCGGTTTTAGTGTTGGAGCATCAGTTGTTTGGCGGTTGTCCGGAAAGGAAGGTAATAATCTTATCAAGCACGCCTATTGCTTTTACGGTTCACAAATCAGAAATTTTACACTAATAGAGCCACGCTTCAAAGTGTGTTTGATATTACCAAAAAGTGAACCTCACTTCGATGTTGTGACGTTACAAAACCAACTTTCTAGAAAGGCTAATGTCAAAACTAAAAAAGTTGAATACTTGCATGGTTTTATGAATTACTATTCAAATAATTATAATAGTTCCGGTTATACGGAACACATTAACCTGCTGTGCGCAATTACCAGCTAACAAGCAAGATTTTTAGCAATTGGCTAGGTTCCGCTTTGCTTCACATTATAGCCAAAAATTGAAAGCCTCTGAATGGGGCGTTGGCTGCTATTAGGTTTCACACACATTAAAAGTTGGAGGTTCTATGAAAGGTAAAGGTAAGTGTTTATGTGGCTCTGTTAAGTTGAATGTAGAGTATGAGAGTAACGAATTGGCGGCTTGTCATTGTAGTATGTGTAGGAATTGGTCCGGTGGCCCAATGTTAGCTATTGATTGCGCTGATTCAGTTGAAATATCAGGTGAGGTAAATGTTGTAAGGTATCAGTCATCAGAGTGGGCGGAAAGAGGTTTCTGCGGTAAATGTGGAACACACCTGTTTTACTTTTTAGTGCCAAATAATCAATATCATCTACCTGTTGGGCTATTGATGTCGGGTGATAACTACAAGTTAACTCATCAAATATTCATTGACGAAAAGCCAGAATATTACGAGTTTAAGAATGTTACGCAGAATATGACAGGTGTAGAGGTTTTTGCCCACTTTGAAAGTGGAGAGTAAGTAATTAACAAGTTCCTCAAAAGTACAGTTTACTTGTACCTCGCTAATATTAGCTAACAACTTTTTTCGATTTATTGTGGCGTTTGCAAGCACCACTTGTTCTATTTATCAAGTGCTTGTTTTTTTCATAACATTGGATGCTGTTGTTTTATTTCCTTACTATTTCATGGCGATTTATTGAGTATTACAAATTGGTAAGCAGTCTAGTTATTGTTTATAAATTGAAGTTTGTGTCGAAGTGATGCAGTAATGTTCTTGGCTTCTGCCATCCGTCAGTTTACTTGTAAGGCGCTTAGCGGTTTAAGTGTTTTTTAATTAAACTATAGTGCTAATATGCCAAAAGAATAAATAACAGTTGGCTATTTGCTCTTTCGTCGTTTATTTTAGCCAACAATTATTTTCCTCTTAATGTGGCGTTATGTTCTTAGGGAACTTTAAGTGTTTACAATTAGATTTATTTTGTTATTCGTTGCCGTTTTTATTTTGTTATATCCTATTTGGGGGATTATAGATCCTACTTCATATTTAAATGAATTTATTGAAAAATTTCCATTCGCCGAAGGAGCAAGTGATGAACAAATACGGAAATCATCATTAATCCTTATATTGTCAAATTCATTAATATCTATTTCATTTATTTTTATAGTTAAATTTATTTCAAAACCTAATTCTTATATTTTTGCCAAAATTTCTGCTGCTACATTGATTATTTATCCTATATTTCAGAACGTTTGTGATGTTTTTATAGGCAATATACTTTCGCAGCATACCCAAGATGTTTCTATTTCTGTTGGCCTATCCAGCCAGAATATAGTTTATCTTTTGTTTGGTTTGATTATATTCGGTATATCTAATTCGCAGTGTGAACATAACAAACCAATCAAGCAGGGTTGTTAACAGTTGGCTAGTTCCGCTTTGACATTTTAGCCCCTACAAGTTTCCTCTTAACGAGGCATTATAATTTTCCTCACCATCGAATTGTGGTGTTTATACAAGGTCATTAATAACAAATGAAAAACAAAACATTTAGTCTTCTTTTTACCACTTTTATTTTTATGTCGATAGTGAAATTTAGCCCTGCTTTGGCTAATGACCTTATTTTGGATGACGCTGAACGATTTGCAAACTTATTTACACATACACCAGAACTTGATGAAAAACAGATTAAGAATAAATATTTGAATTTAGGTACTAAAGGGATAGAAATATTTACCCCAAATAGAATCAAGAATGAAAAAAATCTAATGCGAGCAATATCTGAAAATACGGATGCATATAAGAAAGGGATAGATGTATGTTTACCTGCAGCTAGAAATATAGCTAATGATGCTAAACAAGTACTGAATGATGTGAAAACGTTACTAACACAAGAAAAATCAGCTCCAACTTATATATTATTTGGAGCAGACAACTCCGGTGGAACTGCAAGTAAAGAAGGCCTATCTCTAGGTTTAGAGGTTCTTTGTCGTTTCTCCGAAACAGAAGAGGAAGCTAAAAAATTGATACTTGCCCTTATTGCTCATGAAATTGTTCATGTGTATCAAGCTCGTCAACCTTCTAATAAAAAAAGGAAATATACCTTATTACGTCAAGCGTTATCCGAAGGCTTTGCTGATTTTATAGCAAACCATGTATTAGGGAACATAAACCAATCTGAAATCGAACGTCATACCTTCGGTGTTAAAAATGAGAGTGTGATTTGGTCAGAATTTAAAGCTGTTATGAATGGAGAAGAGTTTACACCTTGGATGTATGGCTCTGGTGGCGAAGGAAGACCAAAAGATTTAGGTTACTGGTTGGGCAAAAGAATAGCAAAAGCCTATTATGAAAAAGCTGATGATAAAAATAAAGCATTAACAGAGTTGTTGCTTCTAAAGGATCCTCAATCTATATTACTTTCCAGTGGATACAATCCTACATAAAAATTATAACAAGCGGTTCAAGCATGACAATTACAGTTGGCTAGTTCTACTCCACATTTTAGCCAACTACAATTTTCCCCTTAACAGGGCGTTTTATGTTTCGGAAGAGATATACTTGACCATGAATTAAATACACTATTAATATATTACAACGATTTATAACAATTATATTTAGGGAATAACTATAGGGGGAAAATAGAATTGCACAATGGTTTAATACATTATCGAACACCCGAATCGTAATTGGTCTCATCCTAGTTATTTACAAATGAATCAAAATGAACATCTATTTTAATACTCCATATGGCCCAGCATGATGGGAGTATAACAGCAGAGAAGGTGGTTTAGATGAGGTATTCCTTCCTTCAAAAATGAAAAAATTTATCAATGATAAACTTAATGCACTGAAGAATAGAAAATCAGCAAGTGGCTTTTATAATATAAAAAGATCATAAGAAAGAATGTGTCACAAAAATTAATGGATAATTAAATTAAAATGCAAAGCGCTATAGCTATTAATTTTGTTCAGGCAGTTGTGAATATCGTCACAATTCACGGCTATTTTTATTATACGGGTAACTTAAGTTAGTACAGAGTTTGATTCAACGTTCTCTGCATATGACAAGTTGCTCAAACGGAAAAATAACACTCGTCCATAGCTTAGCGATTATAGTCAACCATTACCTAGCCGCTTATCAGGGTGATAATTGACTTTTAAGCCATTTGGCAGGTGTTTGTCATAAAGCTGTCAGGTTAATGTCGGTTAAATGACTTGAAATTGTCAGGACTGTTTCAGGTAACTGCAATTAATATGACCTTTCACTTTAAACTATAAGAGTAAGGTCAAATCATGAGTAACGATGTGAAATTAAATAAAGATAAAATACAAAAACTACGAGCGATAAAGTGCTGGAGTCAAGATGAACTAGCATTAGCTAGCGGGTTAAGTGTAAGGACTATTCAACGAGTAGAGAAAAACGGAACAGCATCTCTAGAAACAACTAAAGCTCTGGCTTCTGTTTTTGTTGTAACTCCAGGTGAATTGCAAACGTCTGATAAAATTGAAAATGTTACATTTAGATTTATTTGCAAATATTCTTGGCTTGTTGCCTTTGCTTTATCTAGTGTTTTCTTTGGGCTTTGGATAGTTGATATTCTTATACCAACATTAAAAGGGGCTGACTTTAATCAACAATATGAACTTAATGGTAACTTTAGGTATTTGGATTTTGGTGGTCTAAGTTTCATTGTTGGTTTTTTATTATTAGGTTTAAATGTTTCTTTAGAGTATTTTAGTCGGAAAAGATTACTTCAAAGTTCAGCAGGTATCGGCAACTGAGCTGTTCGAGCGGTACAAATAACACTTGGCTGGTTCCGCTTCACATTATAGCCAACTACAATTCCTCCCTTAACAGGCCGTTATATTGCTAAAGTAGAGTTGATATTATGAGTGTATTGATAATTGTTTTCGGCCTACTAATGCTTCTGGTTGGAGTATTACTCATTGCTAATCCATATGTTATATTCAAGGTATTACGAGAACATTCCGAAAAGCTTTGGCTGCATATAAGTGCTATTGCCGTCAGAATGTTACTTGGCATATTACTTATTTATCATGCGAATATTTCAAATTTCCCAATAGCAATGGAAGTCATTGGCTGGGTAGCAATCTTTGCCGCGATAGTTTTTACAGTTATTGGTCGTAATAATTTTAAACGTTTAATACTGTGGGCGTTTACACTGGGAAAACCATTTGGTCAAATTGGGGGTACCTTAGCCTTATGTTTTGGGTCTTTCCTAATTTACGCATTTGTATAAACGATATATATCAAGCGATTCAAGCAGGTCTTTTAACCGTTGACTAAGTTCCGCTTAGCTTCACATTTTAGCCAACTGTTATAAGCCTCTTAAAGAGAGGTTAGCTAACTATGATGTGTTGTGGACTTGGATGTAATTTAAAATTATTTTTATATTTGTGTAATAAATATCTGCAAGTCCAGACTAAGTAATTATACATCTAAAAAGGAATTTCATTATGAACCAATTATTCACGACTTGGTGGGCAACTAAATCGGAACAAGAAAAATCGGATTTAGAATCATCTTTTGCTATGGTTCTTGGCAGTTTAAGCTTTTTGCCTGCTCTGATCATTGCATCGCTATAAAACACACGCTTATTCTTTTGATAAAGTGTTGAAAGGTAACAATAACCTTGGTCGGGAAAATACAGTTGGCAGTTTTCACTCCGTCCACCACTTTATTTAACAATATTCTTACGTTTAACAAGACATTAGAAATACAAGGAGGGTTTATGTCAATTTTTAAGGTTATTATATCTATAGGGTTAATTTTAAGTTGTACTTTTACTTTTGCTAAATCAGGTAAGGATGTTGATAAAGCGCTAAATAAATTGAGAAACTTTGCAGTAACTTCGTTTAATAATAAAGACATAGATGCTGTAATGTCTACATGGCATAAAGATGGGGTATTGGTTGGACGATTTGGTTCTAAAGCTGATGTAATTTCTGGCGAGAGTAATATTAGAGCATATTATTTATCTGATTTCGCAAGTCCACATTTTATGAAAATATCAATGAAATCTGAAACCATAAATGTTGTAAACGGCGTTTATATAGATTCGGGCACATTAAGTTTTCTTGAATCTGATGGCAGCATAGAATTAACAGGGTGCTATGTAATGGCGTTTGTTCAAGTGGGTGATTCATTCAAAGCTATTAATGAATTTTTTTATCCGTTCTGTATGCCTTCAGAGGATGAGCACTAGGTATTTCTAATAAGCTACTCAACATGAACGCTAAATTGTTGGATAGCTACTTTTCTAGCATTTTAGCCAATAATTTATCGCCGCTTATTAGGGCGTTATGTTTTGAATGATAAGGTGGAGTATATGGATAAAGCACTGCAAACAATGATTGATAATATGCCTGAGAAAACAGGTAAAAAGTTAAACGAATGGCTTAAAATATTAAATAAAGAAAATTTCGAAAAGCATTCAGCAGCTGTAAAGTTTTTAAAAACTGAATATGGAGTGACACATGGTTTTGCAAATACAATCCTTGCTCTATCTAATGAAAATGTCTCGCCTGAGGATTTAGTTTCAAATCAATATATAGGTAAAGAATTGCTTAAACCCATTTATGAAATGCTCCTATCCATTGTTGAGAACTTCGGGGATGATATTGAAATAACGCCCAAAAAGGGAAGTGTAAGTTTGATTAGGAAAAAACAATTTGCCTTAATCAAACCTACAACTAAAACAAGAATTGATTTGGGGTTGAAGCTTAAAGGTGTGGAAGTACAGGGCTGCTTAGAAAGTTCTGGCCCATTTGGTACTATGTGTACTCATAGAGTTCAACTAAAAAATGTATCTGATCTTGATAGTGAAGTTATCGAATGGTTAACAAAAGCTTACGAGAATTCAGTTTAGTCAAAACATAACAAGGCAATCAAGCAGGGCAAATAACATTTGGTTTTGCTCCTGTGTCGCTTATTTAACCAACGATTATTTGCCTTTTAATGGGCCATTTAAGCGCTAATCGTATACAGGGAAGTTAATGTACTCAAAGATTTTATCGTTATTTTTAGTTTTTTTTTCATTAAATATTGCTTATGCGAAAAGCGATAATTCTGCTGAAACCGAAATCAAAAATACTATCGAAAATGAAGGTATTGTAGGACTATCTTGGTCAACAGTTTCAAAGGGACATGTTGAAGTTGGTAGTGCTGGATATGCAAATATTTCAAAACTTGAACAGATGAAGCCTGCACAAAAAATGCATGTAGGCTCAGTTACAAAATCGGTTTTAGCTATGGGCGTTCTTCATTTAATATTTGAAGGGAGGCTCTCATTAGATAGTAATATTGAAGTAATAGTACCAGAATTGAACTTCGACAATGCTTGGTCTCATAGGTCACCTATCAGGGTCAAAAACTTACTCGATCATACTGCAGGGTTAGACAATATCAGGATGTGGCAGTTACTAAGCTCTAAACCTTTGCCAAATACGCCACTAGCAGAAGCTTTTGAATCAAGCAGACAAAATTTATTAAAGATTAGAACAGAGCCAGGAACGCAATACTCATATTCCAATATGGGCTATACATTGCTTGCGATGGTTATAGAAGCAGTAACTAACCAGCGTTATGAAAGATTCCTAGATGACAGCCTTTTAGACTCTTTAGAAATGTATGACAGTAGCTTTGAGTTTATCAGCCAACAAGGTCAGTTCGCCGATCCTTTGTTAGCTATGGGCTATCATGAAAATAATGTTACTCAACTTGCTGTGCCTAGCTATCTGAGACCTGCGGGACAATTCACCACTACCGCCCCTGATATGGCTAAGTTTATGATTTTTTTGTTGAATGAAGGCAAAGTAAATGGTCAAAGTTTTGTAAAACCTGAGCATATGAGAATGCTAACTAACCCTTTCAATACTAAAGCGCATATAGCAGGCTTAAATATTGGACATGGCCTTGCATTTGCTAATAGAGACCGGCATAACGTTCTAGGCATGTGTCATCCGGGTACAACATTTGGATTTAGAGCCTACATTTGTCTTTTTCCAGATGAAAAAAAGGGATTTTTTTACGCCGCTAACACGGATAACGAAACTGCCGACTATGAAAAGTTTAATGAATTATTTATCAATAAACTCAGCGTGGCGTCAGCGTCTATTGCAGAGAGCACGGGAAAGAAAATCAGGTTGTCAAAACTGGAGGGTATTTATCTACCCTCCCCAAATAATATGGCAGAATTTGAATTCATTGATATGCTTTTCAATTTTATTTGGTTAGAACAATCAAACGAGCACCTTCTAATGAAGTCACTGCAAAACTCGGATAGGCGCTTAATTCAAGTTGGCGATCACTTATTTAGAGATATTAACAGAACTCAAGCTTCCCATGTAATCTATTGGGATAATGAAAGTAGGTTGTTTCTTAGTGATGGACTTAAAACGTTTAAGCAGGTTTCAATTATAACATTGATGCTTTATTGGGTAAGTATAATTTTTGGATTAATTGGACTTTTTTATATATTTTTAGTCGGATTAATTAGAGTTATTAAACGAGACAAAGTAAGTTTCGTCCGAATTAAATGGGCATTTATAAACCTACTCGTGTTCAGTTTACCTATATACCTCTATTTTCAGCAATCCTTTCTACAATTTGGTGATATTACAGCTGCAAGTGTTTCCTTGGCATTTCTTTCAGGGATTTTACCACTGACACTTTTATTTTCTTTATGGGTTTCTCTAAGAGGTAACTTACAAAGTAATCTAACTAAACTGGATATTGCAGCAATCATGATCTCGATACAGTTTGTTTTAGTATTGGCTACTTGGCGGCAGTTTCCCTTTATATTTTGGCAATAAATAGTAGCGCTTTAACAAGTGTTTCAAACGGAACAAAAACAATTAGTTATGTTCCGCTTCGCCACACATTGAAGCCATTGTTTTTGTCCGCTAAAGTAGGCATTATGTTTTACATTCTTTTGAGAGTTATTGTAATCAACTAAACTTTACATGGATATTAGGTAATAAATTATGAAGATAGTTAAATCTAGAGAAGAGTTATCATTCTTCTTTTTAAGAAGTATTACAGGAATAATTATTGCTAGTCATGGTTGGCATCGCCTTTTAACTGGAGGTTATGAACCCTTTGGTGGCTGGTTAACTGGTGAAGGATTTCCTTTTGGTTTTTCGGTAGCTTTGGGTATTACTCTTTTTGAAATTATAGGTTCACTTTTTTTGGTAGTGGGTAAAAAGTTACCATATATTTGCGCAACGTATATTCTTATTTATTTTACTGGTTTAATTCTGGTGCATTTACCGAACGGGTGGTTTGTTGTTGGTTCCGGTTCTAATGGAATTGAGTATAGCGTTTTGTTAATTACTGCACTTTTTTGTATAGGTTATCCTGAGATGAATAAACCAGTAAAATTAGTTTCATAACAATTAAATTATACTTTGGGTTTTATAGTTAAAAATTAAATAGCAACGAGGCGTTCAAACGGGCAAATATCAGCTGGCTGTTGTTCGTGCCTCACACATTACCTAGCCATTATTCTTCGCTTAAAGTGGTTGTGGAGTGTTTCGTCAAGCTCTACGCCACATTCGCCAATATGGTCTTCAGGCGTTTACTAAGAACATACTGTCCTCGATAATTAGCTATTCATTGTTTAGTGTTGTGGCTAAAAATCTAACAGTTGTGTTTTTAAAGTGACGAATGTTATATTGCTGTTGCAGTTTACTTTAGGTTTTTGTATTTACAGATAAACTTCACCTAACAAAAAATCAAGTGGGACTTTTAACAACTGGCTAGCACTCGTACTTCGTACATTTTAGCCAACAATTTCGCGCCGCTTAGTTCGACTTTAGAAATTTAATCAATCACCTACATGGAGTTCATGTGAACAAATACCTTTTAATTTTATCATTAATTTTTTCATCATTTTTGGCTCAGGCATCAAACTTAATTGAAGATGAAAAAATAACAGATCAAAAAAGCTGTTTTACATCTCAATTCACATCCTATACCTCATGGCGTAATTTCTTGATAGAAGGTCGTAAGAAGAGATTTAAGTCTGAAGAAAAACTATTAAAGTCAATGTCATTTTTTGACTCTATTTTTAGTGAAGAAGAGTTTAATCAATATAAAAGCCTTTTATCGTGTAGTTGGTTTACATATCAAGTTGATGGCAATGAAGTCTATGGATACATTATTAAGCCTAAATCTAATGCAAAGAAATTACCGGTATTAATCTATAACCGTGGCGGAAATGGCCGTTACGGTGCTGTTGTGTTTGGTACAATGATGCATAACTTATTTCCTATCGCAAACGAAGGCTTTGTGATCATTGGAAGTCAATATAGGCGCTCTCGTTCAAAAGGAGTTTTTCTTGATGAGTTTGGTGGAAAGGACGTTAATGATGTGATTGCACTACTAGATTATATTCCTAAAATTAAAGGTGCTGATGAGAAACGTATTGGAATGTATGGCTCGAGTCGCGGAGGCATGCAAACACATTTAGCTGTAAAAAAAGCTAAAAACATAAAGGCTATTGCAACTATTGCAGGTAATTCAGACTTATTAAAAGGACTAACTTATCGCCCTGAAATGGAAAATGTATATATGCATCGAATCCCCGGCTATGAAAAAAATAAAGTAGCTGAATTGGAGAAACGCTCCGTATTAAAGTGGGTAAATGAATTATCGCCAAACGTTCCAATTTTGCTTCTTCATGGGACAAAAGATGAACGTGTGTCTGTAAATCATTCTATTGATCTAGCTGCTGTATTATTAAAAAATAATATTCCGCATAAGCTTGTCCTTTATCCAGAAGATGATCATGGTTTAATGCAAAACAAGAAAAAAGCAAATAAAGAACTAGTAAGCTGGTTTCGAGAGTATCTATAAAAATCTATAACAAAGCGTTCAAACGGACAAATAACAGCTGGCTATTTGCCCCTTCGTCGATTATTGGTCAACTATACTACGCCCCTTAGCAAGGCGTTTGAGGTAAATGGTATGTTCTATACAATTTGGCAGTTGATTATCGTTATTATTTCATTTGGGATGGTGTTACTAAGTGTTTTTTGTCTGGTTTTTCCGCAAAAGCTAATCTATGGAATGCCGCACCTCGTAAACTTAAAACTGGCAAAATATAGTGATATTGCCATTAGAATGTGCTTAGGGATTTCATTAGTATTGTCCGCAGAGGCTGCAATAATCCCATTAATATTTACTGTTATTGGTTACCTCTCAATAGCAGCAGCATTAGCGATACCGATATTGGGGACTCGTAAAGTGGAATTCATAATCAAATATATAACTGATATTTTACCTGTTTGGACTGTAAGGTTAGTTTGTGCGTTTAGCGTATTTCTATTTGCGTTTCTAATTCATAATATCGGGTGAACATGCTTCTAACAAAAGGGGGACGGACAAGTAACAGCCGACTGTTGATCGTGCCTCAAACATTTTAGTCAGCTATTATTTGCCGCTTAACGTGACGTTATGTTGCAAAGCGTGACATTGTCGGGGTTAAGTCGTTGCCGACAGTGGGCTGTTTGATTGATTATGGCCTCACAGAGTGACGAGGATTTATTATGATTGTAAAAACACTAAGAGATAAAAATGAATGGTCCCAGGAGCAACTTGCTGAATACGCCGGTTTAAATGTTCGTACAATCCAACGAGTCGAAAGTGGTCAAAAAGCTAGTGTTGAAACATTAAAATGTCTTGCCTCTGTATTTGAAGTAAATATTTCAAAATTAACAGAGGAGATTACCGTGATAGATAAAGAAACAGAGAAATGGAAAAAATTACCTTGGTGGTTTAGGGCGAATATGTTCGGGGTTAATTCTCGTCGTCATGTGCAAATGATGGAGTTTACTTTGCTAACCGTTGCATTTGGCTCATGGTTTTTAAAACCTGAAATCATAACAACCCCAACTTGTTTCTTAGCTGCATACTTAACGGGTTGGATAATCAGGTTTGGTGACAAGAATGATGCTTGGTAAAGCAACATAACAAGTTGCATAAACGGAAAATAACAAAGCGTTAGTTCTATTAATAAAAAGGATGTCTAATGAATACTTTTAAAAAATGGTTAATATTGATCTTACTGGCTTTTGGAGCCGCTGTTTCTTATGGATCAGGGTTTTCAGGAGGCATGTGGGGATTCATCATTCTTGGTGCAGTTTTTGAATTGTCTTTTTGGTACGGCCTATTTTCAATAAAAGACGGTGATTAGGTGAAATACAACTAATAAACCATTTAATCAGGGCTTTTAATGGGGCGTTAGGTGTATCAGGATGGGTATAATCTACATGTTCTCTATTTTCTTATATGTAACGCCAGTAATAATGTTTGCTTTTTTAAGGCATTCGGGCAAAAAATTAGCGCTGGCTTCTAAAGTCAGTCTTTATACTTTTGTCATTTCATACAGCTTAATAATATATTTAGTTTTTGGGTATGAAGTATATTTAGAGTTTCAATTAAATAAATTCGATCTTAATAACGACGGTATATATAGTGGCTTAGAAGTTACAGCATCTCAAAAGTTAGCAATGAGTAAGGTTATATCAGATACTGGAAGAACATTTGCTCCGTTTACAGGCTTTATATTTTCTAGTCTGATTGGTTTATTATCACTTTTTATCGTTAAGTTGTTAGGTTTGGTTAATAAAAGACCTGACAAGGTATTGAAGCAGGACAAATCATAGTTGGCTATTTGCTCCTTCATCGTTTATTTAGCCAACCATTATTTGCTTCTTATTTGGAGCATTATACGCATAAGGATATAAAGTGAAGAAAGTTCTAATTTTACCACTGATGTTTTTAACATTATCAACTTCTACCATGGCGCAAGAAACTCCCATAGATGAAATGTTCAGAGTTATGTCGATGGACAAACAAATAACAGGTGGTTTCGAGGCAATGTTGCCTGTGATTGATCAAATGACGGCACGGTTCAAATTAGATATTCAAGGAAAGGAAGAACTAAGAGAAATTTTTCGTACATGGTTTAATGAAGATATCGATCGTGAAAAAATGATTAACGAAGTTAAAAAACTGTATGTACAAGCTTTTACTAATGATGAACTTCGTGAAGTAACAAAGTTTTACCAAACTCCTGTAGGTAAGAAGTTTTTAGAAAAATCTGCTCAATTAATGAAATATAGCGCACAAATAGGCATGCAGGAAGCGCAAACTAAACAAGTTAAATTAATGGATCGTGTAAAGCCCTTCCTAGAGAAGCATGGCATCAAGCAGTAAGCGTATAGCAAGCTGCTCAAGCGGGACAAATAACAG
>Ga0209396_1004793_pt1 | contig 13031 bp, 9 predicted proteins | sample GOMGulsemesocosm_6_FD_184638 | JGI IMG/M metagenome (GOLD analysis project Ga0209396, IMG submission 184638) | Methane-oxidizing microbial communities from mesocosms in the Gulf of Mexico - GOM8C Gulf of Mexico (SPAdes) (version 2) | ecosystem: Environmental > Aquatic > Marine > Cold seeps...
TCAGCGAGAAATTGCGCTGGCCATTGGCGAGCCACCGGCCACCAAGGGTTACCCGCCGTCGGTGTTTGCCAAGATTCCACAGCTGGTGGAGCGGGCGGGCAATGCGGCCGAGGGCGAAGGTTCTATCACCGCTTTTTATACGGTGCTGACCGAGGGGGATGACCTTCAGGACCCGATTGCCGATGCAGCCCGGGCGATTCTCGATGGCCACGTTGTGCTCTCGCGCAGCATTGCCGAGGAGGGTATCTACCCGGCCATTGATGTTGAGGCATCAATCAGTCGCGCCATGCCGAACATCACCAGCGATGCGCACCTAAAGCAGATGCAGCGTTTTAAGCAGCTGCTGGCGACCTACCAACAAAACCGTGACCTTATTAGCATCGGTGCCTATACGAGCGGTTCCGATGCCAATATTGATGCGGCGGTCGAGCGCCAGCCGCACCTGCGCAAATACATCGCCCAGGGTTTAAAAGAATCCATCAGCTATGCGGACAGTTGCCAAGACTTACAACAGGCCATAACACCCGGCTCGGCGGGATTAAACCGTGGGGCCCAGGCGCAGGCCAAGGGCAATGCCGCCCCAGCTCGCGCCAATGCGGCGGCGCCCGCGGCGGGCCAGCCAGCCCCGGGTGCCAATAACGGCGGCGCACTCACCCGGGCGCCTGCCAATAATGGCGGCGCTTTAACCCAGCCCGCAAAGTAAAATCGACGTCTGCTGATCAGCGCTTAGCTTGTTCAGTCCCGTCATCTGAATCGCTTTAGGTAGAAAGATCAATGGCCGTTAAACGCGCACAGAGAATGAAGTTGGTCTTGCAACTGGCGGAGCGGGCGGAGCAGGCGGCGGCGGATGCTTTGCAGCAGTACCGAGAAAAACTGCAGCAAGCCCAAGCCCAGCTGCAGCAGGTGGCGGATTACCAAGCGGAATACGTGACCCAGCTCAATCAAAAAACATCCCCTAAAAACGCCGCGGAAATGCTCAATGATCGGCAGTTTTTACAGCAACTCAGTGAGGCTGAGCAGGCCCAGAGAGAGCGCTTCACCCAGTTGGAGCAACAGCAGCCGCACTTTCTCTCGAATTGGCGGGCTTTGTATCAGCGCCGCAAAAACATTGAGAAATTGATCGTGCGCCTGCGCAAGAGCGACGATCAGCTGGCCGAAAAACAATTGCAAAAAGAGATGGATGAATTGGCGATGCTGGCCCAGCAGCGCTCCAACCCTCAAGCTTAATGTCTTCCTCCCCTCACTGTCGTGATTGAATAATTCAGTTCGCCAGAATCCGCTGAAATCATTCGTCAGTAAACACCGTCAACCAAGACAAAACCTCGCCTCTCCCAACCCCCGCTGAACTTGAAAAGATTGCCGCCAATCCGCTGGCTGATCAGGTTGCCCGGTCATCTGTGTGGTTATGGCCATGGTCTGCTTTTCAAGGGGGTGAAGCCTGCTTCTACAGCGGCTTGCACAGACCGCTGAATGTTTGTGCCATGGGCAGCTCATTGTATTTGCACGATGGTGCGCCAGTTTGTTACACCTTAGTTTTAAATAAATAACGCGCTAAGTTCTGTTTCAGGGACGCGATTCACCGGATTAAAACCATTAATAAACGGTCTCTGTGCAGCGCAGATAATGGAGTCGGCTTGGGTGCGGCGAGGTTAAATGATCAAGAAATAAACCACCTTTTGTATGTCGAACACCGGCTAGAATCTGATCAAAAAACAGACGCACTAGTTCTTTTTTTTTATTCCGTGTTGAAAATCGCGACATTTTTTATTGCATAAATTCATATAAAGCGGTCCGTTTTAATCTGCAATTTCAAAAACAGTGACTAGACTTAGCGAGCAAAAGAAATATTAAAGCTATTGCAAATATCACCGATAGGGTGATTAACAGTTTAAAGGGATAACGGAGATCTCTGTGGCCAGTCCAACAACATTTGACTTACCCGACAACTTGACCATTGCCAACGCCGAAGCTTTACATGAAAAGTTGGAGTCTTTGGCCAATGGCAGCGTTGACGTTGTATTTAATGCCGGCGCGGTTAGCCGTGCGGATACGGCGGGTTTACAGATTCTCTATGCTTTCCAGCAGGCGTTAAAAAGTCATAACGCCAAGCTCAGTTGGAGTGCACCCTCAAGCGTGCTCATAGAAACCGCTGAGCAGCTGGGGCTAAAACAGCACCTTGCGCTGGATTAGATAACGACAGCTTAAAGATGTCCCTACAGCTTAAAGATATCCCTACAGCTTAAAGATGTAACTACACCTTAAAGATTTAAATTTCCACTGGAGATAAAAAATATGGCCAAGATTCTTGCCGTCGATGACTCAGCGTCCATGCGTCAGATGGTCTCTTTCACGCTTAAAGGCGCTGGTCACGATGTTGTTGAAGCCTCAGACGGCGTTGAAGCCTTAAGTCTCGCCAATCGCGGAGCAGTGGATCTGGTGATATCCGATGTCAACATGCCGAACATGGATGGCATCACCCTGTGCGGAGAGCTGCGCAAACTGCCGGCGTTTAAGTTTGTGCCCATCTTAATGCTCACCACCGAGTCAACCGGCGACAAAAAAGTACAGGGCAAGAACGCCGGAGCGACCGGCTGGATTGTTAAACCTTTTAATCCCGAGCAACTGCTCGCCACCATTAAAAAGGTGCTGTAACTCTTATGAGCATCGATCTTTCGCAATTTCATCAAGTCTTTTTTGAGGAAAGCTTCGAAGGCCTTGATGCTATGGAGGCGGCGTTGATGGAGCTGGACCCAGCCGCCGTTGACTCTGAAACCATCAACACCATATTTCGCGCAGCCCACTCCATTAAAGGCGGCAGTGCGACCTTTGGTTTCTCCTCGGTAGCCGAATTTACCCACATACTGGAAACCCTGCTCGACGAAATTCGCGACGGCAAGCGCGGTATTTCCCAGGACGATGTCGACCTGTTTTTGCAATCGGTTGACTGCCTGCGTGATCTGCTGCAGTCGCTGCAGCAAAAAGAGGAGCCAGATACCACTCACTCACTGGAGCTCGGTCGCGCCTTTGAGGCTATCCTCAGTGCCGTCCCAGCTTCGACAGCTGAACCGGCTACAGAGACAGTGGACAGTGTTGCTGTCGAAAGCGCCGCTGTGGACACACCTGAGACGGTTGATGGGCCTTGGAAAATACACTTTGTGCCCGGCGCCGAGATACTCAAAACCGGCAACGAACCCTTGCGTATGTTGCGCGAGCTGGCGGATCTCGGGCGCATCAGCGTCGAACCCATCCTCAATGCCGTACCGGCCTTTGACCAGCTGGACCCGGAGAATTGTCACTTGGGCTGGGATATTACCCTGCGCGACCGGGTGCCCAAAGAGCAGGTTGAGGCCGTGTTTGAGTGGGTGGTCGACGAATCCAGACTCGACATAGTGTTGGCCTGCCATGCGCAGAGCCTCAGCCAGACAGAGAGCCTCAGCCAGACAGAGAGCCTCAGCCCCGGCTGGCAGATAGACTTTAAACCTGGGGTTGATGTGTTGCGCACCGGCAACGAACCGCTGCGCATGTTTCGTGAGCTGGCGGAGCTGGGCTCATTGAGTGTCAGTTGCGACCCCTCGGCCCTGCCCAGTTGGAGCGCCATGGAGCCCGAAGCCTGCTACCTGTCTTGGCAGCTGCAGCTTGATGGTGAGGTGGCGCGCGAGGCCGTCGATACCGCGTTCGAGTGGGTGGTCGACGAATCGGACCTAACCATTGCGCCGCTGGCATCCACAGCGGCTGCGGATAAATCCGCGCCGCTTGAGGCTGCTGAGGATGTGGCCCCTGAGGCCGAGACGCCGCTTGAGGTGCTTGCAAGCGCCGCGGCTGAGGCCAGTACCCCCGACAATGTTGTGCCACTGAACCAGGGCGCCGACAAGGCATCTGCCCAGGTTGCGCCTGCCGCTGTTGCTAAAGCCGTGCCCAAAGCGGCGCCAAAGAAAACCGTGAGCAACGAGTCCAGCTCCATTCGTGTTGGCATCGACAAGGTCGACAGCCTCATCAACATGGTCGGCGAACTGGTGATTACCCAGTCGATGCTCGGCCAGTTGGGTGAAGACTTCCAGATGGAGGATCTGCAGAAGTTGCAGGGCGGCCTCGGTCAACTGGAGCAGAATACCCGCGAGCTGCAGGAGAGTGTCATGCGCATCCGCATGCTGCCCATCAGCTTCGCTTTCAGCCGCTTTCCGCGCATGGTGCGCGACCTCAGCCGTCGTCTCGATAAGCAGATGGAGTTGACGCTCATCGGCGAGACCACCGAACTTGATAAAACCGTGATGGAAAAAATCGGCGACCCGCTGGTGCACCTGGTGCGCAATTCGGTCGACCACGGCATCGAACTGCCCGCCGAGCGCGAGGCGGCCGGCAAGAACCCAGTCGGACACATCACCCTCAACGCCTACCACCAGGGCGGCAATGTGGTGATCGAGATTACCGACGACGGCAAGGGCCTGGACCGCGAGCGCATCCGCGCCAAGGCGGTGGAAAAAGAACTGATGTCCGCCAAGGAGGCCGCCGCCCTCAGCGATGCTCAGGTTCACGATCTTATCTTTCACCCGGGTTTCTCCACCGCCAACGAGGTCAGCGACGTCTCTGGTCGCGGCGTGGGCATGGACGTGGTGCGCCGCAATATTCAGGACCTCAACGGCTCGGTGGAACTGGCCAGCGAGCAGGGCACAGGTTCAACCGTGACCATCCGCCTGCCATTGACCCTCGCCATACTCGACGGTCAGCTGGTGAAGATTGGCAGTCAGACTTACATCTTCCCGCTGGTCTCCATTATTGAGTCCATGCAGATCGGCAGGGACAAGGTCAGCGAGGTGGCTGGCGGCTGTGATGTGTTCCAGCTGCGCAACGAATTTGTGCCCATTGTGCGCCTCTATGACGTGTTCAACATCGCGCCTGTGAGCACCAAGATCGAAGAGTCACTGCTGGTGGTAGTGGAGAGCGACGGCGACAAGGTCGGCATAGTGGTCGATGACCTCGAGGCCCAGCAGCAGGTAGTGATCAAGAGCCTGGAGCAAAACTACCAGCGCATAGAAGGCATCTCCGGTGCCACGATTCTCGGCGACGGCACGGTAGCGCTGATTCTCGACGTGCCGGGGCTGGTGAAGATCGCCGGCGTCAAACACACCCAGAGCAGCAACATCATCTCCTTGGGTGCGGGTCAACGCCAGGCCGAGCGAGCGATCAGTGGCTAGTCAGACCCAAAAACAGTTTATGCGTCGATGCAGCACAAAGCAGTCTAAAGCAGCAGCGACAAGCGCCATGATAAAACAGCTTGGCAAGGGAGGGACCCGCCGCGCTCTGCGCGAACGGCGTCAGCATTTAATGGTAGGAGCCTTACTATGCAAACGGTAAAAGCCTCGAATAATACGGAGGCTAACGACGTGAACGTGAACACGGTTGACGACAGCGACCAGTACCTCACATTTATCATGGCCGAGGAAGAATACGGCGTCGATATCCTCTGTGTGCAGGAGATTCGCGGTTGGGAGTCGGCCACGCCGCTGCCCAATGCGCCGCCACACATAAAAGGTGTGATCAATCTGCGCGGCACCATCGTGCCGATCGTCGACCTGCGCCAGTGCTTCGGCATGGCCGCCATCGAGTACACGGGTGTGACCGTGGTGATTGTGCTCAAGGTGGAGCTGGAGAAGGGCAGCCGCATCATGGGCATAGTGGTCGACGCGGTTTCCGATGTTTACACCCTCGCCGAATCGGAGATGAAAAACGCCCCGGATCTCGGCGACGCCATCAGCACCGATTACATTCGCGGGCTGGTCAGCATCGACGAGAAGATGGTGATACTGCTGGAAATCGATCGCCTGTTAACCATGGACGACCTGCCCAACCTTGAAGAAGTTTCCAAGAAAATATTGGAGGCCGTCGATGAATAAACCCTCTGCTACCCGCACCACCTGTCACCTGCCAAGCGGCAAGCGACGCCTCGACAGCGGCTAGTTCCCCCAGACGCAAGTCAAGGGAACAGCGGCATAAAAAAATATGGACAAAATACAATCGTGAGGCAAGACATGGGAATCCAGACAGCATTAGCGTCCCTGACCGGGACCAGCGTGAAGGACAAGCGCGAGATGGACGCACTGCGCAAGCAGTTGGGCGAACTCAACATCAAACACCAGCAGTTGCAGCGTGACCACGAGCAACTCAATGACGAACACCAGCGCATCGCCGGCGCCCTCAAGGTGTGCAACACCTCGGTGATGATGGCCGACACAGACCTCAACATTGTCTACATGAACGAGGCGGTCGAGCAGATGATGGCCGATGCCGAAGGCGCGCTGAAGACCGCGCTGCCCAATTTCAGTGCCCGCAACCTGATGGGTACCTGCGTTGACGACTTCCACCAGAAACCTTCACACCAGCGCGGCATGCTCAAGAACCTCAGCAGCGCCTATCAGACCGACCTGCCGGTGGGCGGCCTGACCTTTGGTTTAATCGCCACGCCCATCTTTGACGACGCCGGCAAACGTCTGGGCACGGTAGTGGAGTGGCTCGACAAGACCGAGCAGCTGAAGAAGGCCGCTGAAGAACAGGCACTGGCCGCCACCAACGCGCGCATTTCTCAAGCGCTGGACGTCTGCGACACAGCGGTGATGATGGCCGATGACGACCTCAATATCATCTACATGAACAAAGCCGTGCAGCAGATGATGGGCGCCGCCGAGGCAGAGCTGAAGACCGCGCTGCCCAACTTTAACGCCAAGACCCTGATGGGCACCTGCGTCGACGACTTCCACCAGAACCCGGCGCACCAGCGCGGCATGCTCAATAATCTCCGCGACAGCTACCGCACCGATCTGCCGGTGGCCGGTCTCACCTTTGGTTTAATCGCCACGCCGATTTTTGATGAGAATAATGAGCGATTGGGAACCGTGGTGGAGTGGCAGGACAAGACCGCCCAGCTGAAGATTGATGCTGATCTGGCGGACCTGGCCACAGAGAACGCCCGCATCAAGCAGGCGCTGGACGGCTGCGACACCTCGGTGATGCTGGCCGATGACGACCTCAACATCATCTATATGAACAATGCCGTACACAAGATGATGCAGGACTGTGAGAAACAGCTGCAGACGGCGCTGCCCAACTTCAACGCCAAAACCCTCATGGGCACCTGCGTTGACGATTTCCATAAGAACCCGGCGCACCAGCGCGGCATGCTCAAGGATTTGAAAACCACCTACCGCACCGACCTGCCGGTGGGCGGCCTCACCTTTGGCCTGATCGCCGTGCCCATCTTTGATGAGGCGGGCGTGCGCCTCGGCACCTCGGTGGAGTGGCAGGACAAGACTGCCCAGCTGAAGATTGATGCTGACCTGGCCGAGCTGGCCAAGGAGAACGCCCGCATCAAACAGGCCCTCGATGGCTGCGACACCTCGGTGATGCTGGCCGACGCCGACCTCAACATCATCTACATGAACAACGCCGTACACAAGATGATGCAGGGCTGTGAGAAGCAGCTGCAGACGGCGCTGCCCAACTTCAACGCCAAAACCCTCATGGGCACCTGCGTTGACGACTTCCACAAGAATCCCGCGCACCAGCGCGGCATGCTCAAGGATTTGAAAACCACCTACCGCACCGACCTGCCGGTGGGCGGCCTCACCTTTGGCTTAATAGCCACGCCAATCTTTAACGAGGCAGGCGAGCGTTTAGGCACCTCGGTGGAGTGGCAGGACAAGACCAAACAGCTGGCTTTCGACGCCGAGCTGGCTGCGACAGCCGCCGCCAACCTGCGCATCAAGAACGCCCTTGACGTCTGCGATACCTCGGTGATGGTGGCCGACGCCGACCTCAATATCATCTACCTCAACGAGGCGGTAAAACAGATGATGGCCGAAGGTGAGGGCGCCATACGCACCCAGCTGCCGAACTTCAGCGCCAAGGGCCTGATGGGCACCTGCGTTGACGACTTCCACAAGAACCCGGCGCACCAGCGCGGCATGCTCAAGGATCTGCGCACCACCTACAAGACCGACCTGCCGATTGCCGAGCTCACCTTTGGCTTGATCGCCACGCCGCTCTATGACGACAACGACGTGCGTCTGGGCACAGTGGTGGAGTGGGACAACAAGACCGAGCGACTGGCCAAGGAGGCGGAAGAAAAACGCGTGGCGGATGAAAACCTGCGCATCAAGAACGCCCTGGATGTGTGTAATACCTCGGTGATGATGGCCGACGCCGATCTCAATATTATTTATCTCAATGAATCGGTGAAGAAGATGCTGCGGGTACGCGAGGGCACCATTCGCGGCCAGCTGTCGAACTTCTCGGTCGACAACCTCATGGGTTTCAACGTCGACAACTTCCACAAGAATCCGGCGCACCAGCGCGGCATGCTCAAAGAGCTGCGCGATACCTACACCACCGATCTGCCGATCAATGGCCTGACCTTCGGGCTGATGGCGACGCCGCTCTGGAACAGCGATGGCGAGCGCCTGGGCACAGTGGTGGAATGGGACGACAAGACCGATCGCCTGGCGGTGGAGATAGAGGAGCGCCGTCTGGCGGCGGAAAATGCGCGGGTCAAGCAGGCGCTCGACAGTGTCTCGGCCAACGTCATGATCGCCGACCCGGACTTTAACCTCATCTACCTTAATGATGCCGTGCTGGGCATGATGCGCAACGCCGAGTCGGATCTGCGCAAAGATCTGCCGGCCTTCGACACCAACAAGTTGATGGGCGCCAACATCGATGTGTTCCACAAGAACCCGGCGCACCAGCGCAACATGGTCGGCGCCATGACCAGTACCTTTACCGGTGAGATAGTTGTCGGTGGTCGTACCTTTAAGCTGACCGCCAACCCGATTACCGTCGACGGCAATCGCCTCGGCACCGTAGTGGAGTGGGTGGATCGCACGGCCGAGGTGACCATCGAGCGAGAGATCGACGTGGTGATCGAGGCCGCCGGGCGCGGCGACCTCACCCAGCAGATCTCGCTGGACGATAAAGACGGTTTCTTCAAGAACCTCAGTGGCGGTTTGAACTCGCTGGTGAGCACGGTGGAAGTGGCGCTCAACGATACCCTGCGTATGCTCGGGGCCATGTCGCGCGGTGATCTCACCGAGCGCATCACCCGTGATTACCTGGGCTCGTTTGGCCAGTTGAAAGACAACGCCAACACCACCGCCGATAAACTCACCGATGTGATTGGCAATGTGCGCAGCTCCAGTGGCGCCATCAACTCGGCGGCCAACGAGATAGCCCAGGGCAACGCCGACCTCAGTCAGCGCACGGAGGAACAAGCTTCGAGTCTGGAGGAGACGGCTTCCAGCATGGAAGAGATGACCTCGGTGGTGAAGCAGAGCGCCGAGAACGCCTCATCCGCCGACGGCTTGGCCAGCGAGGCCAAGACCAAGGCCCAGCGCGGCGGCGAGGTGGTGAGCCAGGCGGTGGTTGCCATGGAGGACATCAACACCTCCAGTAAGAAGATCGCCGACATCATCGGTGTCATCGATGAAATTGCCTTCCAGACCAACCTGCTGGCACTCAACGCGGCGGTGGAAGCGGCGCGGGCCGGTGAACAGGGCCGCGGTTTCGCGGTGGTCGCCGGTGAGGTTCGCAACCTCGCCCAGCGCTCCGCCGGTGCGGCCAAGGAGATCAAGGACCTGATCCGCGACAGTGGTGACAAGGTGGAGGACGGCACCAAGCTGGTGAACGAATCCGGTGAGACGCTGCAGGAAATTGTCGAGGCGGTGGACAAGGTCAGCACCATGATCCGCGAGATCTCCGAGGCGGCCCAGGAGCAGACCTCGGGCATCGGCCAGGTCAACACCGCCATCAGTCAGATGGACGACATGACCCAGCAGAACGCGGCGCTGGTGGAGGAGGCCTCGGCGGCCGGTGAAGCCATGGCCGAGCAGGCCCGCGGCATGAGCAGCATGATGGAGTTCTTTGTGGTGGATGACAGTGGCTCTCACGGCGGTGCAAGTGCCGCACCGACCTACTCCTCGGCGAGTAACAGCCGTGTCAGCAGTGTCAGACCGAGTGCGCCTCGCCCAAAGAGTTCGGACGATGATGAATGGGAGGAGTTTTAACCCAGCCTGAGTGCTAGCCAGCCCACTGTATAATTACAGCTGGCTGGCTAACCCCACTGACGCTTGTTAGGTCTTATAAACACTTAAAATTGGACGGGAGCACTGGGTTGGCTAGGAGCGCTATGTCTTTAAAGAATGGAAATGATTCTCACGCAGAGCGTGAGTTTCCGATGACAACAGCAAACTTCAAATTGATTGCCGCCATCGCCTATAAGGTAACGGGCATAAAGCTAACCGATCATAAAAAAAATATGATTTACAGCCGTTTGTCCCGGCGTATTCGCCTGCGAAATATGCGATCGTTTGATGAGTACTGCGCGCTTATTGGGGCTAAAGGCAATGATGAAATGACCGATTTCGTCAATGCCATTACCACCAACTTGACGTCTTTTTTCCGCGAATCGCACCATTTTGACTACCTTCAGGAGACGGTTTTCCCCTACCTGTTGCGTCAAAACGCGGCATCACGGCGCATTCGTATCTGGTCTGCTGGCTGCTCTACGGGTGAGGAGCCCTATACGCTTTCCATCTGCGTGAAAGAGAAACTGGCCGTTGATCGCTGGGATATAAAAATTCTGGCCACCGATCTGGACACCAATGTTGTCGAGCATGGCAAGCGCGGTGAGTATGATGTCGATCGTATTGATGATTTGGAGCCAGGCCGAAAAAAACGCTGGTTTTTAAAGACCGCCGATGGCGAGAAGGTCCGGGTGAAACCCAGCCTGCAAAAACTGATCACCTTTAAACCCCTCAACCTGCTGAACAAATGGCCCATGAAAGGCCCGTTTGATGTGATCTTTTGCCGCAATGTGGTGATCTACTTTGACAAGGAGACGCAAAAAGAATTGTTTAGCCGTTATGCCAAGGTGTTAAAACCTGGCGGTTACCTATTTATTGGCCACTCAGAAAGCTTGCACAAAGTCTCTAGCGATTTTGAGCTGATTGGTCACACCGTTTATCGACGACTGTGAGTGGTTGTCAACTGTGTCAACTAGGGAATAAAGCGTGACGCTACAGGGCGAATTGCCTAAGCCTCTGGCTGGGTTTGAAGATGTAAACCGCTACTGGGATAGGCGCATGCAGGTCCCGGCTGCGAAAATTATGCCTGGGGAGTTCTATGTCAGCGCCCAGGGCGAGATGATTTCGACGGTGCTGGGATCCTGCATTTCCGCCTGCATCCGCGACACGCGTATTGGTGTCGGCGGCATGAATCATTTTATGTTGCCTGAATCTGGCGAGCACAGTTCCTGGGCGGGCAGTGAGGTGAGCGCCTCCATGCGTTACGGCAACTGGGCGATGGAATTTTTGATCAACGCCATCCTCAAGCTGGGTGGGCAGCGCAACAGCCTTGAGATTAAACTGTTTGGCGGTGGCCAGGTATTGGCTAACATGACAGACATTGGCCAGCGAAACATTGAATTTGCGTTCGACTACCTTAAAAATGAGCGGCTAACCATAAGCGCGCAGGACGTGGGTGGTACTCTGCCGCGCAAGGTGTTGTATTTTCCCGATACCGGTGCGGTAAAGATAAAGAAATTGAAGAGCCGTCACAACGACACGGTTGAACGCCGCGAGCAGGAGTACATTCGCTCCATCGCCAAGCCACCTGTTGCGGGTGAAATTGAGCTCTTTTAGGGATGACTATGATTAAAGTATTGATCGTGGATGATTCGGCCTTGGTGCGCACCATGCTGACTGAAATTCTTCAGTCGAGCCGCAACATAGAAGTGGTGGGCGCCGCTCAGGACCCGCTTGAAGCCCGCGAGATGATCAAGCAGCTCAAGCCAGATGTGCTGACGCTGGACATTGAAATGCCGAAAATGAACGGCATTGCCTTTTTGGCTAACCTGATGCGCCTGCGCCCCATGCCGGTGGTGATGATCTCTACGCTGACCCACGCCGGAGCACCGGCGACCTTGGAGGCTTTAGGTCTTGGCGCTGTGGACTTTTTGCCGAAGCCTAAGAACGATGGCGATTGTGGGCTGGAAGAGTACCGAGGCAGCATCATTAATAAAGTGATGATGGCCGCCAAAGCCAACATCTCCTGTCGTGCACTGGGCGCGCCGAGCCAACCCGTGAAACTGCCCGTTGCCGGCGGCCGTTTGCGCGCTAATTTTATTTGCGCCATTGGCGCCTCGACGGGCGGCACCGAAGCCATCAAAGATGTTTTAACGGCGCTGCCCAAACAGGCGCCGCCGATAGTCATTACCCAACACATACCGGCAAGTTTCAGCAGCTCGTTTGCCGAGCGCTTAAACAACTGCTGTGAAATTAATGTTTTCGAGGCAGAGGATGGTCAGCCTATTCGGGCTGGTTGCGCCTATGTCGCCCCCGGGGATAAACACCTGTTGGTCGGTCGCTCATCTTATGGTTATGTCTGCAAGCTGCTCGACAGTGAACCGGTTAATCGACATAAACCCGCGGTGGAGGTCTTGTTTGATTCGGTGTTGAACGAGGTGGGCAATAAGGCACTGTCGATCATGTTAACGGGAATGGGCGCCGACGGTGCCCAATCTATGTTGGCGATGCGTGAAGCGGGTTGCCATACGATAGCGCAAGATGAAGCTTCCAGTGTTGTCTGGGGCATGCCTGGCGCGGCCGTAAAGTTGGGCGGTGCCGAGGAGGTGTTGCCACTGGGCAAGGTGGCGGCGCGTATTATGGCCCTGGCGTATGAGAAATAGCCTGACCATATAACCCTAGCCATTAAGAAAGATTAATTGCTGGGGCTATCACTGAGTTGCGTTTGATATTAGTCTATGCTGAAAGTGCGCCGCTTCTTGTTGTCATAAGAAGTGAGCCTAGCACCCTATAGTGACGAAGGAAGGGGCCTGGTAGCGGCAAACTGTGCCGCAGGTTTCGTTTTGTAAACTGGACGATTAAAATTTATTAGAGGCGTGTTATGTCGATTGTTTCGAGTGTATCGGATGACGGTAAGGAATTAGTGATCTCTATTCAGGGACGTTTTGACTTCAGTGCTCATCA
>Ga0209396_1004802_pt1 | contig 13016 bp, 6 predicted proteins | sample GOMGulsemesocosm_6_FD_184638 | JGI IMG/M metagenome (GOLD analysis project Ga0209396, IMG submission 184638) | Methane-oxidizing microbial communities from mesocosms in the Gulf of Mexico - GOM8C Gulf of Mexico (SPAdes) (version 2) | ecosystem: Environmental > Aquatic > Marine > Cold seeps...
GGGTAGCCTGTACCATCCATTTTCTCATGATGACCACCGGCTATTTCTTCAACCCTACTTAAATTTTTAGGAAACTTTAATTCTTTTAACATGATAATGGTTTGAATGATATGTTCATTAATTTTGTATCTTTCCTCCGTATTCAGTGTCCCTCTGCGAATTGATAAATTATATAATTCGCCTCTATTGTACTGATATTCTGGAGTGTTCATTTTAAAACCCCATTGATTATTAGCTTGCAAAGTATCTTTTGGATCCCTTAATATAATTTGATCCATTTTATCCACCAACAATTTTTCGCAAACCGGGAGCGCAAGTTCAGGTTCTCTTTGCTTCCTCAACTCTTCCTCCCAGGAAATACCCAGCCTATCACTCAGTGTTCTCTGCCAAGTTTGTTGGGAAATCTGTTCCAACTTTTGCACATGCTCATGTGACATGAACTCACTGCCTAAATTGCACTGTGCAACAAAAGCAAAATCCGCATCGAGCTGAGTATTTTTTTGTTCCAGAACGACTGTTAGCGCAGTTATATCTTCACCGCTAGCAACCCCCTGCCAATATTCAACCTGAGCGTCTCTTTTTATTACTTCAAAGCGCATTCTCACCTCGTGAATTCGATCATAGATAGTTTCTAGTTTTGTCGCTTTGTCTACTACATACTCAGGTGTCGTTATTTTTCCACAATCGTGTAACCAAGCGGCGATATCAAGCTCTTCCCACTCATCTTCAGTCAATGAAAAATCTTCAAACTCCCCCGCATCTTTATTAATCGCCGCCTGTGCTAACAATTTAGTTATCTCAGGTACTCTTGAGCAGTGTCCCGCGGTGTAGTGAGATTTCGCATCAATTGCGCCAGCAATTATTTTGATAAATGATGCCAGTAAATCTTTTTGCCCTTTTAGCAAATGTCGGCTCTCCATTGAGACCGCTGCGAATCCTGATAGAGACTGGATAAAGCCTATCTTATCTTGATTATCCACATCTTCTGTACTGTTATTATCAAAGTCATTAAAGACGCAGAGTACTCCCGTCGCTTCACCTGATCTATTATTAAGTGGCAGTGTTAAGACTTGTATATGCTCTGTATCAAAGTGCTTAAAAACTGGCCCAAAAGAATCGGACCTCTGCTCAGCACGGCGCTGAAAATAATGCACTCGGGCTTCACGCTCTTGCATCGATTTAACAACCATATTAGTACTGTTGCTCGTTTCATAGCTGGAGAGCTTTAATTGTGTATTGTCATCTGTCGCCAGTTTAATGCTGACCGGATCAAGACAAGTCCCCGCTTCATTAAGTAAATACAATACAGCGGCATCAGCACGGCTTATTTCCAGCGTCTGCTTGGTAATCGTTGCCAGTAATGAATTCAAATTCTTTTCGCCGGCCAGCGTTTTTATCATGCTCATAAAATGACTAATTGTGTATTTCATCTCATCCATGTCTTTTGCTAGTGTATTAATTTCTTTAATGGACGAATTAGGAATATTGTCGGTAGAAAAATCGAATTGCCTAATTTTTCTTGTCTGTACGGTTAATATTCGCAGCGGTTCTGATATTTTATAAGCGCTATAAGCCGTCACAGGGACGGCAATTAAAATTAATGCTATGGCGATCAAACTAGATTGCCAGCGAATATCAAATGCCTGGGCAAACAATTCTTTATCTGGAGCTAAGAAGGCAAAATACAGACGAAAACTGTCACTGATTGACAACTCTTTTATTACCCCACCCCAATGCTCTGATTCATATAGCAAATTCAGATGGCGAGGCTCTGCCATTATTTCACCTGCCAAGGCCGCCAACACAGGGCTACCCAATTCAGCTACTGTCGCAATTTTATCGCTGCCATGAAGATTCTCGACAATTAATCTGTCTGGCTCTTTATACGCTATAACAGATAGCTCAGGATCAAATAAAACTAATTCCGAAGATGGGGTTATAACATTTTTAGCTAAAATTTCTGATAGATCATCTAGTGATATATCAGCTGCTATAACTACCCCTTTGACCTTGGACTCTAAGGTAATTGTAATACCGACTTTTTTTACAAAGAAATATAGATAAGGATCAGTGGTAGCATAGCCGTCAGAGCGCAACGCCAGCTGATACCAAGGCCTTTCCCTTGGATCGTATTGTGCATTATCCACCAACTTACTGGATATTTGATTTAAGTCTTTATCGTAAAACAAACGGATCGCTACAGTTTCTGTATCTTCGCGGTCAATACTATCTACCATATACCTAGTAGCCGCTGGTGCTTTAAACTGGTTACGCATGTACTCATTATAAACAGCGCGGATAATGAAGAAATCTCCGTCTTCAAAGCCAACTTCAAAACCACTGACCGAACCATTGTATTCTAGAACTTTACTCATGGCGGGCAAAAAATTTAATCTTTGCTCTAGCGTTTTTGTTTCAGGCAAATTCCCCTGGGCGATGATTTCAACAGCACTGGTAGCCATTTGGTGGCTTTGCTGTAAATCAGAAAAAGCACTTTGCATTACTTTTTCATAGAGAACAATTGAACTTTCCTCTATCAGCTCGGTGTTTTTTTGGAAACTAAACCATATTTGCCCAATTCCTAATGCTATGGTTAGAATAATAAATAAAGTTGCTGTAAGAATATGCAAAGGAACTTTCACTGAGGTGAAGAGTCTTTTTTTTCCAAAAACATTCAACGAAATACCCATTTATAAACCATTCATTTAATTAGAGATTTATTTAACAGGTATAGTATTGGGGATGATCTTGGAAAAGCAAATTATAAGCAAAAAAAAGACTGCTAGAACAGTCTTTTGGTTAGATTTGAGAAAAAACGTTGGTGAACAGTGTCAGTTTTATTGGCTCATAACAACCACATTAAGATGTCTGTTAATTGCCCTATTTATACTATCCAACAAATTTGATCATCACACCAGCTGCAACAGCAGAACCAATAACACCCGCGACATTGGGTCCCATTGCATGCATCAATAAGAAGTTTTGCGGATTAGCCTCGAGCCCTAGTTTGTTAGAAACACGTGCGGCCATAGGTACAGCGGACACGCCTGCTGAACCTATCAGTGGGTTGATAGCATTGCCGCCTTCCAGTTTATTGAGCAACTTGGCCATTAATACGCCCATTGCTGTGCCTATGCAAAAAGCCACAATACCTAACACCAAAATACCTAAGGTAGTTAGATCTAAGAACTTATCTGCAGAAAGCTTCGAACCTACCGATAAACCTAAAAAGATTGTCACTATGTTAATGAGTGCATTTTGTGCGGTGTCGCTTAAGCGATCAACCACACCACATTCACGCAACAAGTTACCAAAACAGAACATGCCTAGTAATGGCGCGGCATCAGGAAGTAATAATGCAACTAGAACTAACAGCACGATTGGAAAAAAGATTTTCTCCACCTTACTGACCTGTCGCAATTGCACCATGGTAATTTGGCGTTCTTTTTGGGTCGTCAATGCGCGCATAATTGGCGGTTGGATTAATGGGACCAATGCCATATAAGAGTATGCGGCAACAGCAATCGCACCCAGCAAATGCGGCGATAACAAACTGGCCACATAGATGGCCGTTGGACCATCAGCGCCACCAATGATGCCTATCGCTGCGGCATCCTGAATAGAGAAGTCCATTATCCCCATACTCGACAGGGTAACCGCCCCTAATACTGTGGCAAATATTCCAAATTGCGCAGCGGCACCTAAAAATAGCGTTTTAGGGTTCGCTAACAGTGGACCAAAATCGGTCATCGCCCCCACCCCCATAAAGATAATGAGAGGGGCTGCACCAGATGCAATAGCAACATTATAGAAGTTATACAACATACCATTTGCATAACCACCATCCATGGCCGCTAGGACAGTGGCTGAATGTACGCTGGCATTTGAGGTATGATATGCCTCAAGTACAGCATGTGGTTCTGTACTGGTAATACTCAAAGCAGAGGCAAGTGCGCTCATTACTTCGGGTTTGGCAAAATGTACCGCATTCTCAACAGCCGAAAACGCTAGCCCGGCTTCAGGTATATTTGCAAGAATGCCGCCAAAACCAATCGGCACAAGTAACAGCGGCTCGAATTTTTTATTGATGGCGAGATACAATAGCATTAACCCCACCAACAACATGACAAACTGACCAAGCTGCAAGTTGTAAACACCTGAAGCTAACCAGAGATCGTTAATTTTTTCCATGTCTCAGCACCTTATGCCAAAGTAATTAGTGAGTCGCCTACTTGAACAGCGTCACCTTCTTTAACATCCACAGAGACAACGATCCCAGAACGTGCTGCTCTTACTTCAGTTTCCATTTTCATAGCTTCTAAAATAATAATCACATCACCTTCTTCAACGGTCTCACCAGCGGCAACTTCTACTTTCCAAATATTACCCGCCAGTGGAGCGACAACTTCTTCCCCTTTGGTAGCGGCGATTGCCGGTGCAGCTGCTGCCGCTTTTGGCGCAATCGCAGAAATATCACCACCTTCTGCAACTTGTACAACGTAGTCCTGGCCATTAACAGAGATAGTATATACTTGCGGGCCGTTATTTTTTGTTGCCATGGTCGTTGCATCCTCAATTGTCGGAACCGGCTCAAATGCGTCCGGATTATTACGATTCTCTAAATATTTCAAGCCTACTTGCGGAAAGAGTGCGTAAATAAGTACATCGTCGATTTTCTCTTCGCCTGCGGCTAACTCAATTCCTTTTTCCAAGGCCAATTTCTCGACCTCAGTGATCAAACTGTCCAATTCAGATTTCAGTAAATCAGCAGGTCTACAAGTGATTGCCTCTTCACCTGCCAATACTTTTTGCTGTAAATCTTGATTAAAAGGCGCAGGGGCTGCACCGTATTCGCCTTTGAGAATCCCTTGGACTTCTTTGGAAATACTCTTATAACGCTCACCCATCAGCACATTGATAACCGCTTGTGTACCGACGATTTGAGAGGTTGGCGTCACGAGTGGAATAAGCCCTAAATCTTCTCTTACACGAGGAATTTCTTGCAATACTTCGTCAAATTTATCGGCAGCATTCTGCTCCCTAAGTTGCGACTCCATATTCGTCAACATGCCACCTGGCACTTGCGCAATCAATATACGCGAGTCTGTTCCACGTAGAGATCCTTCAAATTTCGCATATTTTTTCCGCACTTCTCTAAAGTAAGCTGCGATTTCAGAAAGCGCATTCAAATCCAGACCGGTATCACGATCTGTTCCCTGTAAAGCGGCAACCACAGATTCAGTCGCAGTGTGACCATAAGTCATCGACATTGAAGAAATCGCGGTATCAACTCTGTCAACACCCGCTTCAATTGATTTCAATATTGACATATCAGAAAGGCCAGAAGTCGCATGAGCATGCAGTTGTACTTCTAGATCAGTTTGGGCTTTTAGGCGCGACACCAATTCATAGGCATCATAAGGCACTAATATACCTGACATATCTTTAATACAAATCGAATCGGCGCCTAAATCTTCTAGTGCTTTAGCGTAATCAACCCAACTTTCAATCGTATGAACATTGGATTTTGTATAGGAGATAGTGCCTTGTGCATGCTTACCTGTTTGCTTAACCGCTTTAATAGCTCGCTCTAGATTCCTTGGGTCATTCATTGCATCAAAGATACGAAAAACATCGATACCATTTACCGCACAGCGCTCTACAAACTTATCAACCACATCATCTGCATAGTGACGATAGCCGAGTAAGTTCTGCCCGCGTAACAACATCTGCTGTTTCGTGTTTGGCATGGCGCTTTTAAGTGCGCGTAGACGCTCCCAAGGATTTTCACCTATATAGCGTATACAGGAATCGAAGGTTGCTCCGCCCCAAGTTTCAAGGGACCAAAAACCAATACTATCTAGTTTTTCAGCAATAGGTAGCATATCGTCGATACGCATACGGGTAGCAAACAAAGATTGGTGCGCATCGCGCAGTACTACATCTGTAATTCCTAAAGGTTTCTTAGCATCTGACATGTTTTACAAGGCCTTCTCGTTAAAATATGTTGCTGTTAATACTGAACTATGATTTTTTGAAACGTTTGCACTATGATCTGTATTGATGAACGGCAGCCGTAATAACAGCAACCAATTCATCATTGTTGGCATCAGCGGTCTTTGGAGTGATTTCTCTGCGCTTTTTCTTCACAGGCGCTGCTTCTGGTTCGAATTTCGTCACCAGTTTCGACATTAAAGTCGTGACACCCACTAGCAGAGTGAGAAAGACAAACACAAAGCCCATGCCAAAAACCATCAATGACAACCCTTGTGAAATAAGACTTTCCATCAGTTATTACTCCTTACAATGTAAAAAAACGACGTATGTAGAAAAACACGTTAGCGACATTACGTCGCCTACCTGTTGATAATTCCCACAAAACGACGCTAATTAAACCCGAAAAAGCCAGATTCTGCAACCACTTATAGGCAGTTGATTATCGTAAAATATGTATTGTCAACAATCAAAACACCTGCATAAAGTGGAAATAGAAACCAGCAAACCTTGCACAAGAGCTTTTATTGCGGTCTAAATACCTTCACATTCAATACCCCTTTTTCTTGAAGGCTGTGTGCATGCAGCTGACTCATTACTCCTTTCTCACAGTACAAAAGGTACTCAAACTCATCGCTCCAGTGCTCCATTTGCGCTTCAAGCTCATAAAAAGGGGTAATCAAAATTTCACAGCCAGGCATATTCAACGGCTTCTTCTCTTGCTCATGAGGTGCCCTAATATCAACAATTTTCTGATTTTCTGAGACTTTACTTAAAATATCTATTTCTGCCTTAGCGGCCAAATTTTTGACAATGTCATCAATTCTTGATGTGTGTACTTGCTCAAGTGCACGGTCGATAATATCCATATCAAGATTTTCTTCTTCAGCTTCCACTTTTTCTAACTTAGCGCGGGTTGTCGGCCTATCTGAGATAACGCCACAATATTCAGGAATAGAGGCGACCAAATCAAAGCAACCCAATGCTTTAGTGCGATCAACAATTTCTTGTTTATCCGTAGTTATTAATGGGCGAATGATCACTTTTGTGGTTGATCTGTCAATCACCGCTAAATTCGGCAGCGTCTGACTAGACACTTGCGCAATACTTTCACCGGTAACCAATGCATCGATTTTCATATAATCCGCCACTTTCTCAGCAGCGCGCATCATTTGACGCTTAAGCACCACTCCCATATAAGAGTGATGTACATTTTGTAAAATATCACCGACCACTTCAGAAAAAGGCACACTGACAAATTTTACACGCGCACAAGAACCATATTGTTGCCACAAGTGCAGGGCAACTTGCTCAACTCCCATTTCATGTGCTTTACCACCTAAATTGAAAAACAAAAAATGCGTTTTAGAACCGCGTCGCATGGTCATATAAGAAGACACTACAGAGTCAAATCCACCAGAAATCAAAGAGAGCACAGGCTCTTGTGTTCCTAGCGGATAACCCCCTAACCCTGGATAGATACGATTAAATACAAACAGTTTTTGATCTCGCACTTCCAGATCAACAAAGACTTCTGGTTTGCGTACGTCCACACCCAGTGACTCACCGTGTTCAAGCAGTCCTCCGCCAATGTATCGCTCTAAATCAATTGATTTAAATTCATGCTTGCCACTGCGTTTAACACGCACTTTAAAAGTCTTGCCGGCAATTTTCTCTTTATAGGCGTCAAATGCGTGCTCGTAGGCTTCGTGGAAAGTCCCTAGAGTATATTCAACTACTTCGATAAACGACTGAATCCCTGGTGATTTTGACATACAATCGCAAACAGCGGCGGCGTGTTCGAGTTTTTCCTCAGGCAGCACTACTTCTAACTTATCCCAGAACAAACTGACGCGAATATCATCATCAATACGTCTTAGAGTAACCTGTAGATTGCTTTGCAAGCGCTGTATAAAACGCTTGCGAACTGGTTTGCTTTTGATAGTAATTTCTGGGAATAATTTTACGATATATTTCATTGTCTGTTCACGAATAGGCTAAGTAATTTGCTCTCATTCTAGAAGCTTGCCGATAATAAGAGAAGCGATATATCCACTATGTACTATTATCCTAAAACCGGTTGCTTATCGTTCGAAATACTCACCCAGTTATTACTCTCTATTAACTTGATTGCAATCATTGAATTTAATTACTCTGCACATACCCACTACACTCTAAACCTGTAATATTAGATTGACACTTCGCTATACTTTTTGACAACCAAACAATCACTTACTGCAAAACCTTGGTAAAAATGTAATTTATTGAGTCTAACATAATGGTCAATTAGCTATTAATAAATAGTTATCCTCCCTATTACAGTGCCCACTATACTAAAGAAGTTTAGCACTTCGTTTAATCGCACTACCTACAGCCTCACTTGGCCTACTTCACTCTCTTCAGCCCCATCTAACCGTCTAGACTATTAAATGAATTGCCAATCGGTCAATATATCGACTATGCTGACAGGGAGAGCACGCTCTTTAAAGATCATTATTTCTTTTGGAGCCAGATGTCCTCACTTAAATGGAATACGCAATCTTTTGCGTTAATTAAGGAGAAGTCGATCAATGAAAACCAAAATCACAACAGCAGTTGCCGCCTCCATAGCAGCAGTCGTAATCTCAGGTTTTTCATCCACTGCGATAGCTGAGCAACAGTTTGTTTCTATAGGAACAGGTGGAGTCACAGGGGTTTATTATCCGACTGGTGGAGCCATATGCAGACTGGTCAATAAAAAACGCAAAGAGCACGGTATTCGCTGTTCAGCGGAATCAACCGGCGGCTCTATCTACAATATAAACACTATCCGAGCAGGCGAACTAGAATTTGGTGTCGCTCAATCCGACTGGCAGTATCACGCCTATAATGGTACATCAAAATTTGCCGATGCTGGTAAATTTGAGAAGCTGCGAGCTGTTTTCTCTGTTCACCCAGAACCTGTTACTGTTATTGCCAGAGCAGATGCTAATGTCAAAAATATAACAGATCTTAAAGGCAAGCGACTGAATATCGGCAACCCAGGATCCGGTACGCGCGGTACATGGGATGTATTAGAGGAGACCTTAGGTTGGAAGCGCTCTGATCTAGCGCTTGCCGCCGAGATGAAGTCAGCGGAAACTGGTGCGGCTGTTTGCGATGGGAAAATTGACGGTTATTTCTGGCTCGTTGGCCACCCATCCGCATTAACCCAAGAATCGCTCGCCTCCTGTGCGGCAAATTTAGTTAATGTAGACACTCCCGAGATAGACAAGCTAGTGGCTGATAAACCTTATTATCGCAAGGCAACTATTCCCGCCAACATGTACAACAACAAAGAAGACATCACCACCTTTGGTGTGGGTGCGACCTTCGTCTCAAGCTCAGATGTCCCAGCAGATGTCGTTTACGTTATTGTACAAGCAGTGTTTGAAAACTTCGATCAGTTTAAAAAACTGCACCCGGCATTTGCCAATTTAAAAGCTGAAGAAATGATCAGAGATTCTCTCTCTGCACCACTTCACGACGGCGCGATGAAATACTACAAAGAAAAAGGCTGGATGTAATTATTATCCATAATCGGAGAGCACATTCTCTCCGATTACTAACTGCTTTGTATTATTGACAGTTCAATCCGACAGAATAAAACCAATACCGGATCTACCGAAAACAACTCAAGCGCAGCGAGAACAATCTTTCAATGATAGCTTTTGCTGGCTGCTATGCGTTACTTTGGAGCCATGCAATGTCTACCAACCAAAAATCCTCAAGCGCTGAAGAATTAGTTGCCCAAGTTGACACTGGTGCGAGAAACTTACTGGGCGGGCAAAAACACCTTATCGCCATTATCTGTTTTAGCTGGGCACTCTATCAGCTCTATATTGCCTCAGAACTACCTTTTATTTTGACATCTATCACGGGTATAGATTTTTTTCAATTTATTGGAAACTTGTCTATCTCTCGTAAAATACACTTGGCATTCTCTATTGTGCTGGCATGCTTAGCCTTTCCTCTTTTAAAATCCAGTCCAAGGGGTAAAATACCTTGGTATGACTGGTTACTTCTAGGTAGTGGTGTCTTTGCCATGCTTTACATGGTCGCGATGAACACAAACATAGCCAATCGAGCCGGAGACTTTGGCCACGCTAACATTCCCTTTGATATGAGTGTTGCTGTACTTGGGCTCTTTGTTTTGACAATCGCCATTTATAGATCGCTTGGCACTCCACTGGTAATTGTTGCCGGCGTGTTAGCCGGCTACGTCTTTATTGGTGGTGGCAACTGGGGGGGTGCCTCTTTTATCAAGGGTACTTGGCATTTCTGGATGCAAGAAGAAGGGGTGTTTGGCAAGCCTCTGGCGGTATCCACCCAAACCATCTTCCTATTTGTCCTTTTTGGTGCGATTTTAGAAAAAGCAGGCGCAGGTAACTATTTTATAAAAATTGCCTTTGCGCTGCTCGGTCACTTTAAGGGCGGGCCCGCTAAAGCAGCCGTTATCGCCTCGGCACTGAGTGGCCTTTACTCAGGATCTTCAATAGCCAACACAGTGACAACCGGCACCTTTACCATTCCATTGATGAAACGCACTGGTTTCTCGGCTGAAAAGGCCGGAGCTGTGGAAGTCGCCTCTTCCACAAACGGCCAATTAATGCCCCCTGTAATGGGCGCTGCCGCTTTCCTCATCGCCGAATTTACCGGTGTCGAATACACTACTTTATTAAAACATGCACTACTTCCAGCGCTGGTATCCTATATTGCCCTGGTATATATCGTGCATATAGAAGCTTGCAAACTAAACCTTAAAGGACTACCTAAACCTCCATCTAGCAAAACTTTCATCAATAAATTGATCGGCTTTCTGGCAGGTTTCATCACTATTTCGCTATTATTTTTACTGGTTTATTTTACGTTGGGCTGGGTCAAGGCTAGCTTTCCATCGCTCTCTGTCGCTATGGTCATGTCCTTCTCGCTGGTTTTTTATCTTATACTTTTATTCATAGCATCTAAAAGAGCAGATTTACAAGTAGATGATCCCGACTCGCCTATAACAGAGCTACCTGTCGCCTCTGACACTGCCTGGACAGGTCTTTATTTTCTATTGCCTATAATCATCCTTCTGTGGTGCATATTGCCTACACCGGAGCGCCTATCTGCGCATATCTCAGCTTACTATGCATGCCTGGCAATGATATTTATCGCACTGACGCAACACCCGCTTAAAGCACTTTTTCGCGGCGACAATAAAATTGCCAACAAAATGGTCCACGGCATAAAACAGTGTGTCGACGGTGTCACTTCAGGCGCTCGCAACATGATTTCAATTGGTATCGCCACTGCAGCAGCAGGGGTTATTGTCGGTTCAATTTCTATCACTGGTGCCCACGGCATAGTCGGAGAATTTGTGGAGTTCCTCTCTGGGGGCAACTTGATGATTATGTTAATTCTGGTGGCCATCATGAGTTTGCTACTAGGCATGGGACTACCGACCACCGCAAACTATTTGGTCGTCGCTGGTTTAATGGCGCCGGTGATTGTCGAATTGGCAGCCAAATCAGGTTTGATAGTGCCTTTAGTCGCCGTCCATTTATTTGTCTTCTACTTTGGCATACTGGCCGATGATACTCCACCAGTTGGACTCGCCGCCTATGCGGCCGCTGCGATATCCAAAGGAGATCCAATTAAAACCGGTGTCCAGGGGTTTGCCTATGATATACGCACCGCACTACTCCCTTTTTTATTCCTATTTAATACAGAATTACTGTTAATGAATGTGACCCCAGCTAAGGCGGTGCTGGTCTTTATCATAGCAACCATTGCGATGATGTTATTTGCCGCAGCCACCCAGGGATGGTTCATGTTTAAAAGTCGTAAGTGGGAAAGTGCCGCACTGCTGCTAATAGCCTTTACCTTGTTTAGACCCGGTTATTGGCTTGATCAAGTCTCACCGCCCTTTATCGAAGAATCAGGGGCACAAGCACTGCAAATAGCCGAGCAACTACCAGAAAATGCCAGTTTAAAAATCCGCGTTGCAGGGCCTGACTTTGACGACTATGAAATTCAAAACAATACCAGCATCATCCTTCAACTGGGCTCCAGTGCAGATGGAGAAACTCGTCTCTCACAAGCGGGCCTGCAAATACTCGAAGAAGAGGGCAAGGTAATGATAGATGCGCTTACATGGGACTCTAAACACAAGCAACTAGATAGAGTTTTCACCTTCGGTGAACTGGACAACCCCGTCATCATTGACAAGGTATATATTGTCAGGGACCGACTAGCGAAAGAATTGTTTTATATTCCCGCACTGTTACTGCTAGGATTAATTATCTTTTTGCAATTAGGCCGTGCTAAGCGAGCAACCTAGGAACCATAAAGCACCACTACCTGAACTACCCTTTATAGAGCGCTCGGAATTATGGCTGACCTAGATCGAACTAACGTAGGTTAGCCATAGTTTTAAGCAAATTAACCGCTGAAAATTTTCAGCCGACCACTAAAACACATACTGTACTTATTACCTTTACTCTGTCACAAACTCTGTACTCTCTCATCTACCTCGCAGATACAGATGCCCTTTGGCGTCCTTTGGCCGCTCTATACTGTCCTTCCTCTACAAATCCACATCTTGTGTATTCATTTCACCACGCTATAGCGTACATAAAAGCCTGAGGAGAGCCGCAGCGATAAAATAATAATTAAAAACATTACCACACAGGAATTACTCATCACCACCCCCTCCACCCTTGTACTTTGGATAACAGGCGTTAACGTCACAAAACCCAACTTACTCTCGCTACACTGCGCTCGGACCCGCAAAGGGCTTAAACCCTGTTACTTAGCTTTTACGCACAAAAAAGCCCCGAGGTTAAGCGAGGCTCTAAAGTATTAATTCAAAATAAGCTGAGAGAGATTCTTCATCACTACTCTCTTCACCCCTGTACTTTGGATAATAGGGGCTATCGTCGCAAAACCGGACTTACTCTCGCTACACTACGCTCGGACCCGCAAAGGGCTTAAACCCTGTTACTTAGCTTTTAGGCGCA
>Ga0209396_1004807_pt1 | contig 13011 bp, 17 predicted proteins | sample GOMGulsemesocosm_6_FD_184638 | JGI IMG/M metagenome (GOLD analysis project Ga0209396, IMG submission 184638) | Methane-oxidizing microbial communities from mesocosms in the Gulf of Mexico - GOM8C Gulf of Mexico (SPAdes) (version 2) | ecosystem: Environmental > Aquatic > Marine > Cold seeps...
TCTCAGACACCTGTTGTGGTGGCCCTGAAAGTGCGCTTCATTGCACTATACTTGAAGCTCTAGCTAATAAAAAAACCTCCCATTAAATAGCAGTAAATCGGAATTACTCGCTAAAATAAGTTACATAGGACATCTGTATGTTATTAATCGAAAACTTTCTCGAATTATTTCTAGATTCAGCCCCTTGGTTATTGCTCGGGCTTGTTCTAGCTGGGATTTTAAATAGCTTTGTTCCTATGAGCTGGATGCAAAAACAGCTGGGTGGCAATAATACTAAGTCCATATTTAAAGCCGCACTTTTTGGAGCGCCTTTACCTTTATGCTCCTGTGGAGTAATACCTGCTGCCGTTGGGCTAAGACGAGCGGGAGCCTCTAAATCGGCAACCACTTCTTTTCTAGTCTCGACACCTGAAACGGGAATCGATTCGATTTCAGTATCCTATGCGATGTTGGGCCCCTTTATGGCAGTGGTGAGACCTGTCGCCGCTATTTCAAGTGCAATTCTAGCGGGCTTATTAGTGGGTAGAGATAAGGCTGATGACACACAAAAATCGCTAAACGAGACACCTGCGAGCTCATGTTGTGCGCCTAAAGTAGAAACAACATCCTGCTGCACATCAAATAGTGACAAGTCCATAGATAAGAAACAAGTTATTCAGGAAACAAGCTGCTGCACATCAAATAGTGACAAGATAAAAACGGTGAATAAAGAAACTTCTGACACTTGCTGTAGTGATGACCATAGTCATGAGGTTAAAAGCGACGCTAGCTTTAGTCACAAACTTTTTTCTGGCATTAAATTTTCTAGCACTAATTTGATTAAAGATATTAGCCTATGGCTGATGATAGGTTTATTCTTCGCCGCTTTAATTCAGACTTATCTACCGAGCAGTTTTTTAGAAACTTGGGGCAGTGGTATTTTCGCCATGTTAGTCATGGTCGTTATTTCTATCCCTATGTACATATGTGCAACGGCATCAACACCCATAGCCGCAGCGTTATTATTAAGTGGCATCTCACCTGGTGCAGTTTTAGTCTTTATGATGGCAGGACCAGCAACCAATATTGCAACCCTTGGAGTGGTATACAAGGAACTGGGCTCAAGGTCATTAATTGGATATTTAACAGGCGTACTGGGTGGCGCACTATTTTTCGGCTGGCTTACTGATTATCTCGTTCAAACTTATCACTTTGAGGTAGTACCTCTTGTTGGTATTGACCATCAACTATTACCAGAAACAATCACTTACCTTTCTGCATTTATTTTGGCTGTATTAATGCTTAATGAATTAAGAAAAAAAATCGCTTTCTTATCGCCTCGTTTTGCAAGCTAATCGACTAAAAACACCTAAGCACCCAAAAGGAAAACTATATCAAGCATGATATGGTTTTTCTTCACACTGAATTCAAACTATTCATTGTTAATAGGTTCTAGCAGTTACGCTCATTTCTATGCGGGCAAGCTTTAGTCTATATATAAAATAGATCTACCCTTAACTCAAAATCTAGAAGGGGTTTTAAAATAAGACTTTCCATCTATCCTAGTTTAATTGGTCCATCATTTTTTGAAGCTTGCTGTATTGAGACCTTAACGCTTGATTTTGTAAATATTGAGAGCCGAAGCTAGGTACATCATTAATATTTACCTCAACCCCCATAGTATGAAGTTTTTCTTCCATCACACTAATATCAACCCTTAAGTCATACATTTGTTTATCTGGATTAGATCTAGCCTGAGCATTACTAGACATAAAAGCCAATATCGAAAGACTTAATAAACCTAGTTTATAAACATTCATTTTATTTTCTCCATTAAGTTTAACCATTGAAGACATTATAACCCTTTAGCTGACTAGATTAAGCAAACCGCATTCGCTTTCATTGTATTTACAATATCTTAAACAATATGAACATTGAGCATTAAAAAAGAACCAAGAGTCACTTCATTAATAAAGTTTTATTACTTTGATACTGGAGTTTTTAAATTCTGGAAAGCTTTGTTTTTTGGAAATTCTTGGATGTTTGGATGTTTGGATGTTTGGATGTTTGGATGTTTGGATGTTTCGATGTTTCGATGTTTCGATGTTTGGAAGATTAAACTGTCGATTGAATACAGTTTTTTTAGTAGCAAGATAGTTTGTTGTTTAGATTAGTATTCTTAAAAATAGCAAAAGAAGCTAAGTTTATGAGTTAAACTTAGCTTTCCTTAGGCGGCCCAAACTAATTAGCCACATAGTTATGACTAAATACTGTCTGTAAAGACTCATACTTAGCTTCTAACGCTCTTAGGTTTTGAGTTCTATTTAAACCTGGCTCAATATCTTGTGAACTAAAATCGACATCCATACTTTCTAACTGATTTTCTAATGCTGTGATACTGGCTTTCATATCATTAACATCATCCGTAAAGTCAGAGGCAGAAGCGGCACTAACACCTAGAGATAACACTAAAGAGGCTAAACTAGTTGAAATTATTTTATTCATAACATTCTCCATTTATTAGTTAGCTGAGTAAGCATTACTAAAATCTGCTTTTAAGCTACCATATTGAGCTTCTAGGGCACGTAACTCTTGAGTTCTATTCAGGCCTGTCGCAATTTCAGACGTGTTGTAACTCACATCCATGCTATCAAGTTGGTTTTGAATCGCTGTTATGCTGGCTTTAAGGTCATTAACGTCATCTGTAAAGTCAGAAGCAAGAGCCGAGTTAACACCCATAGATAATGCAAATGCGGCAAGAGTCGCTGGAATTATTTTTTTCATTTTAGTCACCATTACTATTAAATATTGTATTAGTTAGCTGTGTAAGCATTGCTAAATTCAGTTTTAAGACCTTTATATTGTGCTTCTAACGCTCTCAATTCTTGAGTACGGTTCAAACCAGACTCTAAATCAGTTTTGTTATAATCAACATCCATTGAATCAAGTTGCTTTTCAATTGCCGTAATACTGGCTTTAAGATCATTTACGTCATCAGTAAAGTCAGACGCCATAGCTGAGTTAACACCCATGGATAAAGCAATAGCAGCAATTGAAGTAGAGATTAATTTTTTCATGATTTTTTCCTATTTATTTTTTAAAATTAGTTTGCAACGTATGAGTTATTAAATTCAGTTTTAAGGTCTTTGTATTGTGCTTCTAAAGCTCTTAGCTCTTGTGTTCGGTTTAAACCACCTTCAACAGACACCTTATTATAATCAACATCCATTGAATCTAATTGATTCTCTATTGCTGTGATACTTGCTTTCAAATCATTAACATCATCAGTGAAATCAGAAGCTATGGCCGAATTAACACCCATAGATAAAGCGATAGCGGCGATTGAAGTAGAGATTAATTTTTTCATTTTATTTACCTATATTTAAAATATTTTATTAGATAGCTGTGTAAGCATTATTAAATTCAGTTTTAAGATCTTTATATTGTGCTTCTAACGCTCTTAACTCTTGTGTTCGGTTCAATCCACCAACAACAGAGACTTTATTATAATCAACATCCATTGAATCTAGTTGATTCTCTATTGCTGAAATACTTGCTTTTAAATCATTAACATCATCAGTGAAATCAGAAGCAATGGCTGAGTTAACACCCATAGTTAAAGCGATAGCTGCAAAAGAAGTTGAAATTAGTTTTTTCATTTTTAATTACCTATATGTTTTTTTGTATTAGATTGCTGAATGAGCAATGTTAAATTCAGTTTTAAGATCTTTATACTGTGCTTCTAACGCTCTTAACTCTTGTGTGCGATTTAAACCACCTTCTACAGACACCTTGTTATAATCAACATCCATTGAATCTAACTGATTTTCTATTGCAGTAATGCTTGCTTTCAAATCATTTACATCATCAGTAAAATCACTAGCCATTACACTGTTTGCTGCTAAACCCAATGCCACTACAGCTAAAGTTGAAGAGATAATTTTTTTCATTTTCTTATTCCTAATTCATTTAATTTTGTTAAACACTTTTGTTTAAAAAGTAAGTTGTCGTTCGATGAGAGATATAATAGCGTTTTAAAAAATAAATAAAACAGCCAGAGAAACGCTTCCCTTGTGTTTACGAAATTGGAAAAACTTGGTGCTTATTTGAATAAATGTGCACATATTGTGGTGAATATGCACATAAAAGGAAGGGATAAGAGAATGTGTATAAAATGTTTATGTATAGGCTAGCTTTAGCCTTTATTGAGCCTATTTAGGGGTGATTTTCATTCCTTAAATAGGCGTACTAAGCATCTTTTCTCATAACAAGGGTAGAAATCTAATGGCAGCTTGCACAATTGATTTTCACATTATTCGATTTAGGGCTATTCAAACAAAAAATAGCCCTAATTTGAGAGAAAAGTTAACGTGTTTGAGTGATTAACCAGACAGTTTCATCAAAGAAGCGATAGCCTTTGCTCTTGTACCTAGGGTTTTGAGAAAAAAGGTTCTGTTTATGCAAGGGTCCATCTTTAATAGACCAATAGCTACTGACTTCTTCATCTGTCACGTTAAATGGCGGTGAGTTGGCAAGCTTACCTTCATCTTGGTAGCTATAATCTATCGTAACGAGTAACAGGTGTGAGTGAGGTTTTAGCCTTTGTTTTAGATGTTGACTGTAAACTGCCCTTATATTCTGAGGCAGAGCGACCAAAGAGGCTCTATCATAACAAGCATCAAAATCAGCCTCTCTAAACTCAAAAAAATCCTGCTCTATTAAAAGGATATCTCGCTCTTTTGCTTGATAATAGGCAACACCATCATACCAAGATAGGTCATAAGACAGTTGGTTTTCTGAAAAAAAATCACGTATCGCGATATCAGACACTTCAATACCAACGACCTTTAATCCCTGTTCAGCCAACCAGATCAGGTCTTTAGTTTTCCCACATAAAGGCACAAGCACCTTAGCCCCAGTGTCTAGCTTGGGCCAGTATTCACTTAACAATGCATTGACTTCATCGAGATGAAAACCAATGTTACCCGACTGCCATTTCTCCAACCAAAATTTATTACTATGCAAGTTCACGCCTCTATCCCAAGAATTAAATACAAAATTAACATCTGGCTATATGGTATATTTCGTACCATCAAATTTAAACCCAGAAGAGATTAATATGTCACTAGAAAATGCGCCTAAGCACATTCAATTAGCGGTCGATTTAATTGAAATATTAGAGTCGAATAAAGTTGATGATATAACGGCTGTCGCGGCACTAGAACTTGTATTAAACGACTATAGGGATAAGGTTATAAAGAATAAAGAAACAGAGTAAGCTGCCTTCTTTATTAAAACTATTCCATTTGTTTATTTAATAAGCCAGTTCCTTGATCAAATAACTCGCCAAAGCTCTGCCCAGGCTCCCTACACGCTTTGTTATGCCAAGGATGGCTTGAGAGCAGTTCAAGTAGACGACTTCTTTGACAAACGATGGGGTATACCTCAATAAAGCTCAGCCTCTCACAGTTTTTCTGGTCATGGTTTAAATGACACAATTTAAGCTTAGCTTTAAATCCCCCTTGTATGGGTTTGTTATCTAGAAGCTGATAGCCTGAATGAGCACCTACTAGTGAGAAGTTAACCGCATCAAATAACAAAGATAAAGAGAGGGAGAGAATTTGATCACACCAAAGCATGCAGGCTTTAGGGTATGTTTTAATTTGCTTTACTAACGAACTGAGGCTTTTCCCCGCCTCGTTATTTTCCATCTCCATTTGATGGGGCCATAAGTCGGTCTCTGAATATAAATGACCCTTTTCGTTATCACTTTCAAACCAAATACCGATCACCCTGTCTTTCTTCTGCCATGCTGTAAGTTGCTGGCTTACTAGCTCAATGATTGCATGCGTCTCTAATGACTTATTATTTAAGCGAATAATTCCTAAACGTTTACCATGATTCAATGGGTGCTCGAACATAAACACTGAAGCAAGCTCCATTCCTTTTAGGCTAGAAGGCGCTTCATCTAGGTTGTCCTTAATAACATTCTCTAGCTTCATCACGATTCACTTCCTTCAATTCAAATTAGAGCACCCCTATTAGAAATAGCATTTATAACCTAAAACCAAAATATAAAAAAAGCGCCAATTTAGTAACATAAAACACCAAGCAAAAAAAAGCAGCCCATATAGGCTGCTTTTTTATTCCGGGGTGTGACTAAGCTATCGCTAAGATAAGCCTAACCATTACCCGTACCTGTACGCCAATGCTTTTTCGGAGCATAAGGATTTTCGGATCCCTTAAACTCAAATGAAATAGGTGTACCTGTAATATTTAGAACCTGACGGAATTTATTTTCTAAATATTTTTTATAACTACCAGGCAATGAATCAACCTGATTGCCATGAACCACTATTCTTGGTGGGTTAGATCCACCTTGGTGGGCATAACGCAATTTAATCCGACGACCTCTCACTAAAGGAGGCTGGTGTTCCGCTATGATATCTTCAAGGATGCGCGTCAGTCGATTTGTCGACCATTTTGCGTAACACGATTCATATGTTTCGCCAATCGTGTCATACAAGTTACCCACAGCAGTACCATGTAGCGCTGAGATATAATGGACTTTAGCATAAGGAACAAACCCTAAACGTCGTTCCACTTCGGTCTTAATACGATCCTTAGAATATTGATCAAGTCCATCCCATTTATTCACTGCAATAACAAGGCCACGACCGGCATCGATTACATACCCAATCATATGAAGATCTTGATCTACTAGATCTTCATGTCCATCAATAACAACAATAACAACATTGGCATCTTGAATGGCTTTAAGGGTTTTAACGATTGAAAATTTTTCAACCGCCTCTTTTATATGTTTACGGCGACGAATACCCGCAGTATCAATTAGAGTGTAATCTTTATCGTTACGTGTATAAGGAATATAAACACTGTCACGTGTCGTACCAGGCAAGTCATAGACAACAACCCTGTCTTCACCCAACATACGGTTTACCAAGGTTGATTTACCAACATTTGGACGACCGACAACACCAATACGTATCCCTTTCGACTCAAGGTCAATTTGGTTTTTAGCTTCTTGAACTTGCTCTGCGAATGGCAACATGCAGATATCAACAAGTTTATGAACACCTTTACCATGGGAGGCCGCAATCGGATAAAGTGCACCAAGCCCAATACTATAGAAGTCTGCTAAAGCAATATCTTCATTAATACCATCGGTTTTATTAACGACAAGATAAGTCGGCTTATTCGCACGGCGTAAATGATTCGCAATCATTTCATCCGCTGGGTTTAATCCATGTCGTCCATCAACCAAAAATAGAACCGTATCAGCTTCTTCAATAGCTAAAAGTGATTGGCGCGCCATTTTTTCATCAATGCCCATTTCATCGCCACTGATACCACCAGTATCAATAACAATAAACTCATGCTCTCCAACACGGCCATCACCATATTTACGGTCACGCGTTAGACCTGGATAATCAGCAACAAGTGCATCACGAGAACGGGTTAATTGGTTAAACAGAGTGGATTTACCAACATTGGGTCTACCAACCAATGCAATAACTGGAATCATTTTTTTACCTTTATAAATACAAAGAGGCTAGCGCCTTACATGAAGACGCTAGCCACTTAAAAAACCAAACTCGACTTTACTAAGTTTTGAGAAGTCTATTCTCAATATAAACTTATTTAAAAAGTCAGAGCGGTTACATGTTCATTTGGCGTAAGTATAAACAATTGTTCACCATTAGACACCATTCGACTTCCTGCTGGCAGAATTTGATCAGCCAACATATAGGCAATCACTTCGCCAGAGTCTTTATCTATCAGGTGTACATAGCCAGCTCTATCAATCGTTGCTATTTGATCATTAAAAATAACAGGGGAAATTAGATCTCGACCTGCTAATTTATCTTGCTGCCAGACAAGGCTGCCAGACTTAACATTCAACGCAAAAATTTTGCTGTCTTGATCAATGACTATTACCAAATCATCAATCACAGCAGTTGATAAGGCACTTGGGATACTACGCTGCCACAATGCATTACCATTGCTTACATCAATTGCGCTGATTGTACCATTATATGCGGTTGAAAAGAGGGTTTTATCTGAAAGTAATAAACGGCCATCTACATCGGTGAGTCGTTCAATTTCATATTTACCTTCTGGCTTTCCAACTTCAAAGGACCAAGCATCTTTGCCATTTAATAATCCATAAGCTTTAAGCTGCCCATTGGAGAATCCAGCCATTACCTTACCGTTTGCAATAACAGGAACATTAGTCCCCCTTACAGTTAAAGCCGGTACAGTTTCTTTAGTACGCCACAGAGTATCACCTGTATTTGCATCTAAAACACTAAGCCAGCCATCGGAGGTTTGCACTGCCAACTTATTCGCAACGACAGTTACTTCAGACAAAATTTCAGAGGTTAATGTTTTTCGCCAAACTTCTTTCTCAGTAGAAAGAGACACTGCGATTAATTCAGCCTCGTAGGTAGAGACATAAATTAAATCACCACTTTTGACTAAACCTGCGCTTATTTCTGCATCAAGCCTAAAACGTTTAATACGGTGCCCGTCATTAGCATCAATTTGATATATCACACCGCGTTTAGTGGCCAAAAATAAGCTATCACCTTCAATAGCAATATTAAAACGCTCACTCGCTTCACCAAAAGCACCATCAACACCACGACGCCAATCGGTTCTCAGATCAACTTGATTCTCCATTCGATCAGGAGCTCCCAGTGCTGGTCGTGTCTGAGAACAGCCTTGTAAAATTACAGCGCTCAACAAAACAATTAAGATAGAAAGTTTTTTCACGAATTTTAACTCTCTACTAAGTCTTGCAGTTTAATATCTAACAATGGATTTTGAGCTTGTGGGGTCAGAGCATCACGCGCAGCTTGATAAGCTGCTTTTGCTTCTTCATGTTTACCCTGAGCAATAAGAACATCCCCTTTTAACTCAAGCTTCAAACTATCAAATTCAGTTAATGTAATCATGGCTAACTGAGAAAGTGCTTTATCTAATTCACCTTGATGAACCAGCACTTTACTAATACGCAGATCAGAAATTGCTTTTAGCGTCACATCATCTGTACTAGCTTTAGCTTCGTTCAGGGTGTCAACAGCAGCATCATAATCCTCTGCTATCACATCCACTTTAGCTTGGAATAAATGAGCGTAGGTTGCATAACCCGTATCATCGAATTCATTCACAAGTTGATCCGCAATAAAGGAAACCGTTTTTAGGTTCTTTTCTTGGGTTAGATCAGTAGCCGCCTGACTCATAGATTCAAACAAAGAAGACGCTTCTGTAAGATGGTTTTCTTGGCTTTGTTGCCATGCCTGAATACCAAAGTAACCCGCTACACCAACGGACACAGCAAGTACTAATGATGTACCACTTTTTTTCCACCAGGTTTTAAAGGCTTCTATCTGTTCTTCTTCCGTCTTTAGCTCTGTCACCTAATTATCCTCTTTATTCTGTTTGCGTTGTTCTGCTAATTAAATCTCTTGGGTTAGTACCCTGTAAGCAGGATTAGTTCAACTTTGTTCTTTGGTTGATAAATAATCCGCTACCGCATCAATAACACAGTTTTTTTGCTCACCGGTACTCATATCTTTCACTTGGCAAATACCTTCTTCAATCTCGGCATCCCCTATAATCAAGGTAAAACGAGCACCTGAAGCATCTGCTTTCTTCATTTGTTTTTTGAAGTTACCACCACCGCAATGACGCAAAATGCGCCAGCCTTTAGCCGCTTCTCTCAAGCGTTCAGCCAAGGTGAAAGTAGCAAGCTCTGCAGCCCCACCCACACTTACAATAAATATATCTGTTTGTGATTTAGCTTCATCGGGAACCAGGTTTAAAGTCTCTAATAGTAGAACTAAGCGCTCGACCCCCATCGCAAAACCAACCGCTGGGGTTGCTTTACCACCAAGCTGCTCAACCAAACCATCGTATCGTCCACCGGCACAAACGGTTGCTTGAGCGCCAAGATGAGTGGTTACCCATTCAAATACTGTTTTGCCATAATAATCTAGACCACGCACTAACCGACTATTCAGCGTAAAGGGAACATCATTAGCCGTTAGAATTTCTTGCAATCGCTCAAACTGCTGACGAGACTCGTCATCAATATGATCGGCCAAGTCAGGGGCATCGTTTAGAATTTCCTGAGTACGCGCGTCTTTTGAATCAAGAATACGTAATGGGTTTGTCGTTAATCGACGCTGACTATCTTCATCAAGCTCATCTTTAAATTTGGTAAGATAGGCCACTAAAGCGGCTTTGTAAGCTTCACGAGCAGCAGCAGTACCGATAGTATTTAGCTCAAGCGTGACATGTTCTAGTAACCCTAGTTGCTGCCACAAGCGAGCTGTTAGTATTATCAATTCTGCATCTATGTCAGGAGACGCCATACCAAACGTCTCTACCCCAATCTGGTGAAATTGGCGGTAACGACCTTTTTGAGGTCTTTCATAACGAAACATGGGGCCTACATACCAAAGACGCTGCACTTGATTAAACAGTAAACCTGCTTGATCGGCGGCACGCACACAACTTGCGGTTCCTTCAGGACGTAACGTTAACGAATCACCATTTCTATCATCAAAGGTGTACATCTCTTTTTCAACAATGTCTGTTGTCTCACCAACACCGCGCTTAAAAAGATCCGTTGTCTCTACAATAGGGAAACGAATTTGATCATAACCATAACTATTAACAACCTCTGCAACCTTTGCTTCAAGGTACTGCCAGATAGAAGATTGTCCCGGTAGAATATCGTTCATACCGCGAATTGCTTGAATTTTACGTGCCACAATGTATTCCTTAAATCGCTATCGCATTTTATGCTTTTGCAATAATTTGCTCTAATTCTTTTTCTTTAGCAGCAGCCTTTGCTCTAATTTGCGTCTCTAGCTGATCTACTATCTCATGGCTTTGCAATTGGTGTGATGGTTTTCCATCCTCGTACACCATATTGTTAGGTGTTCCACCCGCCAAGCCTAAATCGGCTTCTTTCGCTTCACCAGGCCCATTTACGATGCAGCCTATGACAGCAACATCCATTGGTACCTTAATATCTTCAAGGCGCTCTTCAAGCTGATTCATAGTACTAATGACATCAAAGTTTTGACGTGAGCAGCTTGGACAAGCAATAAAGTTAATACCCCGATTACGCAGTTTTAAACTACGCAACATATCCCATCCTACTTTAACTTCTTGTACAGGGTCAGCAGCAAGAGAAACACGCAGGGTATCGCCAATACCATCCATCAATAACAGACCCAGCCCAATGGAGGACTTAACCGTACCTGAACGCAAGCCACCCGCTTCAGTAATACCAAGGTGCAATGGATTATCAATTTGACTGGCTATTTTACGATAAGCGGCAACCGTCATAAAAATATCTGACGCTTTCAAACTTATCTTAAACTCTTGAAAGTCTAATTCATCAAAGTAACCAATTTGACGAAATGCAGATTCAACTAATGCATCAGGTGTTGGTTCACCATATTTCTTTTGAATATCTTTCTCTAAGGAGCCTGCATTAATACCGATACGAATGGGAATGCCATGATCACGCGCGGAATCAACAACCGAGCGAATGCGTTCTTTACTACCAATATTACCCGGATTTATGCGTAAGCAATCTACTCCGTACTCAGCGACTTTAAGCGCAATTTTGTAATCGAAGTGGATATCAGCAACTAGAGGTGTGCTCACTTGCTGTCGAATTTTCTTAAAAGCTTCTGCAGCATCCATAGAAGGGATAGAAACACGCACTATATCGGCACCCGCATCGGCAATAGCTCTAATTTGAGCAACAGTTGCATCAACATCACAGGTTTCGGTGTTAGTCATACTCTGTACACTGATAGGTGCACCACCACCTACAGCAACATCACCCACCATTATCTGGCGAGATATACGTCGTTTTATTGGAGATTCAAAGTGCATAGGATTCTCTAGTTAAGTTCGAAACGAGCTAAGTTTTTACGCGTAAAGGAGGAAAAATCAAACTCTTCACCTTTATAAATAAGGGAAGAAACACCGCCGGCAAAACCAAATACCACTTTATAAGGACCTTCAGCCGTTAGGGTCAAACTAGAGTCTGCTTTTTTAACACCTGAATATAAGATACGTCCGTTACCATCTCTCACTTCAGTCCAACAATCTGAACTAAAATTGACCACGACCTCATCATCATATAATGGTGGCAAGTTGGCTTTGATTTCAGCTTTTTCAGCTAGGCTAGGCTCGTTTGCAGGCAGTGCAATTGTATCTGGGTTAACACCCGCATCTTTTAAAATAGCGATGGTTTCAGCAGATAAACCCGTAACAACATCAGCATCGTCATTGATATTGCCTTGACTCACTTTTTTGACTTTTTCAACGATTGGCTTAGGGGCAGGTTGAAGTTTCTTAGTATCAGTCGTAGTTTCTGCTTTGATAACTGGCTGAGCACCTGGCAAAACAGACGTCTCATCATTTATCTCGACGTCACTTTTCTCTTCGATTAAATCCGGTTCTGCGACATCAAGCGGTGCTTCTTGCTGCTCAATCTCAGTTTCCGTTGATATGATGGGGGATTCTTGCATCATAGTTGGCCACCAGAATGCGAGAAAAATCAACATAGCACCAATAACAACAGAGACTAGGATAACAATGGGGTCAGCCATCTGTGCTTGTTTGCCATTTTTATTAATAGGCTGAACACTGGGCTCATCGTCTTCTAGAGCACTATCAAAAGCACCTAAAATACGCCCTTCATCTAGCTTGATAAGGCGTACGTAGTTTTTCAGATAACCTCGCGCAAATGTCGCGCTTCTAAAATAATCAAATTCGTTTAATTCAAGAGCACGCACCTGTTCAATCGGAATTTTTAGCTGAGTGGCGACCTGTCGCTCATCAAGATTTAACTCATTACGCTTACGTTGTAACTCTTTACCGATATTAACAATGATTTTATTTTCATTGTTTTCTTGAATTCCAGTTTCCATATTCTGTACCTTGAACTACGCAGGCAAAAGGGGGGCGCGAAGATGA
>Ga0209396_1004808_pt1 | contig 13011 bp, 10 predicted proteins | sample GOMGulsemesocosm_6_FD_184638 | JGI IMG/M metagenome (GOLD analysis project Ga0209396, IMG submission 184638) | Methane-oxidizing microbial communities from mesocosms in the Gulf of Mexico - GOM8C Gulf of Mexico (SPAdes) (version 2) | ecosystem: Environmental > Aquatic > Marine > Cold seeps...
CCTGATGGCACCACCCGCTTTTCACAAAACGGCAAACCTATTTACCATTACATGGGTTGCTCAACTTTTGCGCAGTACACAGTATTGCCTGAAATTTCACTGGCAAAAGTGAACCCACAGGCACCGCTTGAAGAAGTCTGTCTATTAGGTTGCGGTGTCACGACAGGTATGGGCGCGGTCATGAATACCGCTAAAGTACAAGAGGGCGATACTGTCGCTGTCTTCGGCATCGGTGGTATTGGTCTCTCTGCCATTATTGGCGCAGTAATGGCTAAGGCGAGCCGTATCATTGCCATCGATATTAACGAGAGCAAGTTTGATCTTGCACGCCAGTTAGGCGCGACGGACTGCATCAATCCAAAGAATTTTGATAAGCCAATCCAAGACGTGATTGTCGAGTTAACTGATGGTGGTGTCGATTACTCGTTTGAGTGTATTGGTAATGTTGATGTCATGCGCTCAGCACTTGAATGCTGCCATAAAGGCTGGGGCGAATCAGTCGTCATAGGTGTTGCTGGGGCCGGTCAAGAAATATCAACTCGTCCTTTCCAGTTAGTCACAGGTCGGGTATGGCGTGGCAGTGCTTTTGGTGGTGTTAAAGGGCGTTCTGAACTTCCGGATTATGTAGAGCGCTACTTAGCCGGTGAGTTTAAGTTAAGCGATTTTATTACTCATACTATGGGTCTTGAAGATATTAACTCAGCTTTTGATTTGATGCATGAAGGCAAGAGTATTCGTACCGTAATCCACTTCGACAAGTAGAGACTTCAGCATAACGACGGCACTCGATCATGCACCGTTATGCAAAAGTCTGCAGTCACTGAAACAGCCTTTTGAGTTACGGATTCAAGAGGCTTTTGGAGTTAATAATGAGTCTTAAAAATTTAAGTCGCAACAAATGTTTTGACGGCTGGCACAAGCAGTACTCTCACCACAGTCAAAGCTTAAACTGTACCATGCGTTTTGCTGTTTACCTGCCACCACAGGCAGTCAATGGCCAAAAAGTACCGGTTTTATATTGGCTATCTGGTCTCACCTGCTCTGATGAAAACTTCATGCAAAAAGCCGGTGCACAACGTATTGCTGCAGAACTGGGTATCGCGATTGTGGCCCCTGATACTAGCCCTCGCGGTGACGATGTCGCGGACAACGACAGCTACGATTTAGGCCAAGGCGCAGGCTTTTATGTTAACGCGACTCAAGCACCTTGGGAGTCACACTATAAAATGTATGACTACGTAGTGAATGAGCTACCGGCACTGATTGAAGAGACTTTTAATGTCAGCGATAAACGTGCTATTTCCGGTCATTCAATGGGCGGGCACGGCGCACTATCGATTGCACTGCGCAACCCCGACCGCTATCGATCTGTCTCTGCTTTTAGCCCGATCTGTAATCCGGTTAATTGCCCTTGGGGACAAAAAGCGTTTACTCAGTACTTAGGCAACGATAAAGATGCTTGGCTGCAATACGATGCCAGCGAGTTGATGAGACAATCGACGGTACATGTGCCTGCTAAAGTCGACCAAGGGCTGGAGGATGATTTTCTAACAGATCAACTAAAACCTGACACTCTAACAGCGGCAGCTAATACCAACGGCTACCCACTAGAGCTGCAACAGCATCAAGGGTTTGATCACAGCTACTACTTTATATCGAGCTTTATTGAAGAGCATCTGCGTTTTCACGCCAAGCATTTAGCATAAAAAACTGTTTTCAGGCATTGAATTGACCGAACAAAAACAGTGGCTAGCAGTCATTAGTCACTGTTTTTATTATTACTGCTCATACCCCCACTATAAAACATCGCGGCATTATCAATATGCTTTTAGTATCGATTGGCGATGCCTTACCTAGAACAATTCTCAGCGATCCATAAACACATGGTTAACAACCACGTTTAATTGTCACTACGACTCAATAGTGGCAGGAAATCACTCGTGACAGCACTCTTTTATAAGTAATTAATTAAAACCGAACTTATTAAGGAGCAAGCGCTAATGATATTTATATTTTCTAATCGTAATATAATCAATAACAACACTTGGCTTGGCGATGATTTTAATGAACAAGGTAATGAAAACATGCGTATCGCCAAGTACGTGGGCGGCATAAATGCCAGACTCAATTTTTATGAGGAAAACCAAGCGCAAACGCTGCCTTCTGAGCAAGTGATACACGCGTTGGAACAAAGTGACAAACCTTGCTGCATTTTTATTCATGGCTACAACCAATCACTGCAAAAAAACATCGATAAATGCAAAGAAATAGAGTCCTTTGGGGTGAATGTAGTCGCATTTTCTTGGCCCTCTAATCCTGGTCCTGCTGGCTGGGTGTGGAAGCTTAAAGAATACAAACGCGCGCGCCAAAATGCTACTCGCTCTAGTGTCGCTTTAGAGCGGTTTTTTGATAAGTTCAACGATCACGTATTATCGAGCGGCCAGATAAGTAACATTCAATCTCTAGTGGTGCACTCTCTGGGTAACTACCTCTTTCAGTCTTTTGTGGGCGGTGTCGGTTTTGCAGGGCAAACTGCGTTTCTTAAAAACATTCTATTACATCAAGCGGATGTTGATAGCTTAAATCATGAACACTGGGCAGATAAACTTATTCCATATTCACGCGTGATGGCGACGATCAATGAAACCGATGATGTGTTAGATGTTTCCGATATCATCAACCCTGATAGACTCGGCAATACTTTACAGAATTTGAATTCAGCCGGTATTAGCTACTTCAATTTCGGCCAGTTGAATGATGCTGACGATCAGCATAGGCTGTGGATAGCCCCAGTGATTGACAACCTCAATGCCAAGCTTTTTTTTACTGAGATATTTAACGCCAAAAATGTCAAAACAGGTCATTTCAACTATGATTCTGGGCGCAATTGTTATCACGTAAAATAAAGCTATCGCAGCAAGCTCCGGGGTATTAAACCCTTGATGATTTAGGCTCCGCCTAATTCATCTCTAATAAACAAGTTTAAGCTTAATACATACTTTAAGCCTGCAATTCGTTGTAGGCCACAAGTAACACCTACAAATAAACACATTAGCATCAATAACTTACACCCAAAAACAGCCGTTAAAAAGTATCTCCTACTTTTATTCACCTCGATTATACGAAAAAACGCTGCAAATTAAAAAATCTTGTCTACACTCAATGAAAGGTCAAGGACAGAGGTGATCAAAGATGAAAATCAACTCCAAATTAAATACTAAACTAAAACAAGAAACAGTCATTTTTGAGCAGTATATGAGTTTAATTAACGCAAAAGGCTTACGCATTTCAAATGGTTTTCAACAGGAAGCTCAAAAAGCACAAATAGACTTCCTTAAATTTTATCTCGATTCAGTTGCTCAGATTATCGCAAAACATGCAGACGATACCGAATCAGACATAGTCTTTAATGAACAGTTCAACAGCACACAAACGTTAATAAGGGATGAGAACCCAGACGCCAGACTCTGTATTAAAAAGATGGAAGATACCTCTAATTACTGGTCTAGCTTGTGCTATTAGAAGAGGGAGAGGGAGGGGAAGTGCGTTAATACAATGCCAGCCTTCCCAATGCCTGCAATAAAGTGATACTCAGTGAACGGTACGATAGATGCCGTTTTTTGCTGTAATGCCACTTAAAAACAAAGCCCGACACTTATTGTGATAACTTCCAGCAACCATTCCCCTCTCAGAAAGAAGCCCTCTCGCTTAGCGAGCCTGTCTTTCGTGAAATGGGATCTGTTTATGTTATGCGTGTTAAACATCGACAATGGTGCGCCCAGCGGCCTGTTTTTTAGTCACCTGCAAAGAGTCGAGCACTTCTATTAATGGCACTGGCTTGGCAATGCCATAGCCTTGTGCGAAATCGACTCCAATGCGGTTGACACAATTTAATATTTCGTCATTTTCGACAAACTCTGCAATTGTTTTGAGTTTCATCACATGACCAATTTGATTGATAGATTCCACCATGGCTCTATCGATCGGATCTTCGACCATATCCTTAACAAATGCCCCATCAATTTTTAAACAATCCACAGGCAAATTTTTCAAATAGGCAAAAGAGGATAAACCGCTGCCAAAATCATCCAGTGAAAACAGGCAACCTGCATTTTTTAACTCACGAATAAAATGATTGGCAGCAGATAAGTTACTGATAGCGGCCGTTTCAGTAATTTCAAAGGTAATCATATCGGCGGGAATATTGTAGCGCTGCACTGCTCTTGTGATAAATTCCAGTACATCTTTACCACACAGAGAGCTGCCAGAAAGGTTAATCGCCAAGCGTAAATTTGAGCGAAGATATTGGCTAGAGTGCTCCATGATTAGCTCAAAAACATTGCTGATGACCCAACAGTCAATCGCACTCATCAAGCCATAGCGTTCGGCCGCCGGTATAAAAGCGCCGGGGGTAATCAACTCTCCTTGTTTATCGACCATTCGTATTAGCACTTCGTAATAAGCACTTTCAGCGCTATAACCCACAGGCTTAATTGCCTGTGCATACAGACGAAATCTATCGTCCTCTAAAGCACTTTGAATGATAGTAAACCATTGCATCTCATTTTGCCGAGAAGACGCCTCGCTCGATCCAGCTTGATAGACGTGAACTTGATTACGACCATTGTCCTTCGCGGCGTAGCAGGCACTGTCTGCAGCACTGAGTAACTGCTCTACACTGGCACTGTCCGCTTGAATTTGTGACAGACCAATACTCACCCCGATACTGAAAGACTTTTCCCCCCAACCAAAGCGAAAATTAGAAACTGAGTGACGAATTTTATTGGCAACAAACAAACTCTCTTGTGCACTAGAGTCTGTCATTAGTACCCCAAACTCATCCCCTCCTAGCCTCGCTAAGGTCTCCCCCTCTTTAAGATGTGATGAAAGCAACTGCGATACTTGCCTGAGCAACTCATCACCCGCTACATGACCGCAAGTATCATTAACGATTTTAAACTGATCTAAATCCATATAGAGCAGAGTATGTTTACGATCATGCGCTTTTGCATCTTTTAATAACTCTTTAAGCTTTAGATCAAAACTATACCTGTTACTTAAACCTGTGAGAGAATCATGAGAGGCTTGCCAAGACACTTGCTTGGCGAGTTTACGCGCGGTACTGACATCTCTAAATACCACCACCACGCCGCTATTATTGACGTTTTCATCTGCAATAGGTGCGAGAGACCAGTCTATTTCCATCGACTCTTTATCTCTATTTTTCAACAACAGTTCTGGTAACTGTTCGCTATTTTGACCCACTTTTACTATTTGTCTTAAACTGGGTGATTGATCAACACCTTCACTATCAACCAACTTAAAGACAACCTCCAACGGCACTGCCATACCCTGATCCTGATGCCAACCAGTCAATTGCTTTGCCATAGGATTCATATAATCGATTTTACCTTGGCTATTGGTGGTGATTACGGCATCGGTAATTGAGGTTAAAATAGCCCTAGTATTTAATTCTTGATTGCGATGTTCCAACGCTTTGGCGCGTAACATATAATCGCGCGCCACTGCAGAGCTTACATCAAATATTTGCACTAACGCATAACGCTCGGTGTTACAAACAGACTTAATCATCACTAACTGCGCCATTTTCAAACCTTTATCGCGCTCTATTTGCGAGCGGTATAACGGCAGCACATGCGGGTTAAATTTGTGTGATAGCTGTGATGACATGCCATGATTCAAGCAGTTTTTAATCCCTTGCAGCAACCTTTGAACCTTAATATCGGGAAAAACTTGCTGAATTGTCTTTCCCAAAGCTTCACGAGCACTCACTTGCGAACTATTTACAAGCCATTGATTCCAACAATTTATTCTACCGTGACTATCAAGGACAAGAATCCCTACATCGCTTGTATTAACAATTGCAGCCGCAAGGTCTTGGTCAATTTTTGCTAGTTCAGACTGAGCCGTAGCTGCGCTAAAAAACGCATCACTATTATCAATCAAACAATCACCTACATAACCTTCGCTAAATATGCATCGATTTGCTCAGATAATGCATGCATAGAAGCAACATTCATTAATAAAGTCAGATATCCGGTTATATTGGTTTCTTTCAGTACAAAGTCCATATGTAACAGCAGTAAACCATCTTTATCGCTGGCAAAATTACCCTCATCAAACATTTCATGACAGGTTCCTTGTGAATACTGAGGCAGACCATAGCTAAGGGTCTCTTCAAATATATTAGCCAGTGATCCCAGGCAGGAATTCAAAATAACATTACCCACTTCGGTGATTGCCTCCTCTTCCATTTCTGAAATCATCTCTAGTGGAAAACTATTATCATGTAACAGCGCTCTCACCAATTTTTGACAACGCTTTTCAGGAAATAGCAAAATAGCGTCTCCCCAAAAATAGCCGTTAAAAGTCTCTTTAACACCGACAATTTCGGCGCCGACTATTTTGCAGATTTTGCAAGATGCCTCCCGTTTATGAATAAACTCTACACTAGGTACTGATAAGCCAACGGGCTCACCAACCATTTCACTTAATGATGCTGCCGCACTTCCCATACCTATATTTAATAATTCAGCGATGACATCTTGCTGGAAATCAGATAGCGTCATTATTCCCCCCCCATTATTGCGCAGTGATAAAACTAGCAATTTTTTGCTCTGTGATGGGTTTGCTAATGAAGGCTAAGCCTGATGCTTTCGCCTCATCCATTAAATGCTGTTGTATATTAGCGGTTAATAAACTTATTTTTGCGTTGGGGTAAATGTCTCTAAGCTGTAAAGCCAGATGGAGCCCATCTATACCGGGCATATTGTAATCGATTGTCATATAAGTGATTTCTTGACCCTCACACACTGAGAGCGCCTCCTCACCGTTACAGGCCTCTATGATATGCCAATCAGGTTGATTTGCTTGAGTGAAGGCCCTTACCATCATTCTTGAAAGACGGCTGTCGTCGACTATTAACAGTGTTTGTGCTGTCACTTTATTTCTCCTATCGTTCATTAACCCACTGGATTGAAGGTTCCAGAAACATACGATTATTTAAGTGTAGATAAGGATTGGGAAAAAGCCTTACTTAGAAATAACTTTTGGCTATTTTTGTGTTTATTTAATACCGTTGCTTCATACTCAATTACTCGCACAACCTACTGAAAAAAAATAATTAAACCAGGTAAAAGCAATAAAATGGCGAGAATAATAGAAGCCAATAAAGCAGAGTTTTTCTTATTCAATGCACTAAACTTGGTACTTATATGACAGCGAACAAGTCTCTGACGCCCCGCAGGGTGCTTACGTTTTAAAAGAAAGCTAAGCGGTAACCGCTTTGTCAGAACGCTTATAAAGGACTCGCCATTCGCGTCCATTCTTCCGCGGATCAGTGCGTTCCTCTTGTTGGGTATTGACCGCTTAGACTTATCTAACGAATAAAAGCACAGGGAATATCTGGTGACTTATTCGCTACTTCCTGAGCATAGAATTTCTAATTTCTTGATTACTAAAAGCAATTTTTTACTGTAATAACAGCGCAGTATCGTATTTATTAGAGCAATGACCTCTTAACAATGAGTCACATGACTCTAATCTGAATTGCAGCTATAATATAGCCCCTGTGTGGCATCGACACTTGATTATTACGCGTTTTAAGCAGGGAAAATAAGCTTATTGACGTCAGCATCAACCCACTAACGGGGCACTCCCCCAGTTTCGCCTGGCATTACCGCTTCTATTAGCTTTATACTGAAAAATTAATGAGTTTCATTGCTCGAAAAAATAACAGGTTTCCCCAGCTATGCGCACAACATTTAGTGAAGAACAGTTAGATGAAATTGCCGATATACTGACCCGTGACGGCTTTTTAGTACTAAAAGATATGCTAGATGAAGAGCTCTTGACGCTCTTACAATCTCAGGCAAAATCATTGACTCAAGAGCACTGGCAAGAAGCCGGTATTGGCCGGTCTAACGGGCACCAGATTGACCGAACTATTCGCTCAGATAAAATACATTGGATTGAGGGTAACACTGCTGCTGAACGTCTCTTTTTAGACATGATGGACAACTTGCGAATGGGCTTGAATCGACGACTTTTTTTGGGTTTGTATGACTTTGAAAGCCATTTTTCTATCTATCAAAAAGGCATGTTCTACAAAACGCATATTGATGCCTTAAAAGGTAAGAGCAATCGGGTACTATCAACCGTGCTTTACCTCAACAACAACTGGGCTGAAAAAGATGGTGGTCAGTTACTGATTCACGATGAAAGTAAACGTTGTACGCTGGCATCCGTGATTCCCAATATGGGTCACATGGCTATCTTTCTCAGTGAGAAATTTCCCCACCAAGTACTCAGCGCACAAAAGCAAAGATACAGCATCGCAGGCTGGTTTAGAGTCAACAGCAATCAAAGTTGCTTTATTGATCCGGCGAACTAAACTTGATTAAGCAAAATAAATCATTAACCCAACTTTAATCATTATTTGTTAAGCGCCAACGACATATTCATCTTTTGTTCATACAGAAAATTCTATATTAATGGCCCCTGAACAGGCAAAGGAAAACTCATGACCAATCTGCTAAGAAACATGCCAATTAGAGTAAAATTACTCAGTTACGGCGCTGTTATGTTATTGCTGTTAAGTTTGAGTTTTGGCTATGCCATTTATTCATTGACCAGTATCGGCCATGAATTGGACATCATTGTTGAAGAGGATATTCCACTGACCCAAGAAATTGGAAAAGTAACCGTCGACCAATTAGAGCAGGCAATCGCTTTTGAAAAAGCGATGCACTACGGCACATTAATGGTGTATCAAGAGCTGCAAAACAAAGAGAGTTTAAAAGAAAAAATCAAGCATAATCGCGAAAAATTCAATGCGGCGCTTAACAGTTTTGATAAAAGTTCAAAACATATAGGCGCTGCAATTCTAAAAGCAGAATCATTGGCAGAACACGCAATAAATGTGAGTGACGCGACAGCTGTCGATAAGCTTAAGCAAGTGAATAAAGCGCTACATCATATTGAAGAGGCGCACGCAAACTATGACAAACATGCCCACCAAATCTTTGATTTAGTTACTCAAGGCAAGATAGAGCAAGTAGAAGCACTGGCTGAAAAAGTTGAAAAAGAAGAACACGCTCTTGATAAAGAAACCGCCGCTTTGTTGTTTAAAATACAAGAATTCACCCGTGAAGGTGCTAAACTTGCACGCGATCACGAGATTTCAGCAGTCAACACGCTGATAGTGCTTGGCATAGTCAGCTTCCTAATAGGCGCCCTTTTATCCGTAGTGATTGGCAATTTCATAGTCAAGGGGATTATGGTCGCTATTTCGACGGCAAACGGCGACCTCAGTAAAGAGATAACGGTTAATAGTCGTGATGAAATTGGTGATTTACTGGCAGCAATGAATGCAATGAAAACAAAAATTTTGTATATGCTGCGTGATATTTCAAGTATTACCACTGATTTGAGTAGCTCTTCTGTCGAGATGAACTCACAAACTAGCTACACCAGTAATGTCATTTCCAAACAAAGAAATGAGACAGAGTTAGTGGCAGCTGCGATCAATCAAATGGCAGCGACCAATAAAGCCGTTGCCGACGCCATCAGCGAGACGGCAAAGTCTGCCTTAAAAGCCACCGAGCTCACAAGCCAAGGCAGTGTAGTGATTGATTCTGCTGTGGATCAAATAGATACACTATCGGCTCAAATAAACCATGCAGCTGATACCATTGACGAACTCAGTGATCACAGTAAAAACATCGACTCTGTCATGAGTGTTATAGAAGGCATTGCCGAACAGACTAATTTATTAGCTTTAAATGCGGCAATTGAGGCGGCACGAGCCGGCGAACAAGGCCGTGGGTTTGCTGTCGTAGCTGACGAAGTTCGCACTTTAGCGGTGCGTACCCAAGCCTCTACCAAAGAAATTAATGACATGGTTCAAAAATTACAAAATGGCACAAACACCGCTGTAGACTTGATGCAAAAAAGCTTAGAGCAAACCAGCAGAGCGGTTGAGCGCACCAAAGAGTCTGGTCAATCTTTTGCGACTATTTCTAGTGAAGTTCAAAATATCAGCAGCATGTGCGAGCAAATTTCAACCTCAGCCGCTGAACAAGAAGCTGTCAGTGAAGAAATAAATCGCAATATCCTGCAAATCAGTGAAATGACAGCCAATACTGAAGCGGGTGCCGATAAAACGTCTCAGACTAGCTCCCAGCTAGAAGGCATGGCAGGAAAGCTTAAATCGATTGTGGCTCAGTATTCTCAGTAACATCTCCTCAAGATTTATAGCCGGTTATAATGATCGGCTATCGTCTTTCTGTCAGCTATTGTAGAAACTATACTTACCTCATTCAGTACAGATCTTGACCGCTTCGACTTACTTGTTTAAAAAGACACATGAAAATTCTGGGACTTATTCGCTACTTCCTGAGCTCAGTCTCAGCTTTTTAGATTCCCTTACGAATGTCGGTTTTCTCTCATTTAATTAAAATATCCTTGACTTTATAGTCCATGGACTTTAAATTGAAAACGTCAATTTTCCGATAACCATCTTTTGGTTGTGCTTAACTGTTTCTCCATCACTACCTGTGCGCTAATTTTGAGTGACTTTACTTGAGTAATCTAGATTTACAAAACAATACAGCGATTGCCCTCTTACAAACGGCGAACAAGATAAGCGCAGAGCTTGCAGGTGCGCTTGCCCCACTTGATTTAAGTATGGCGCAATTAAAAATATTGTGGATCATTGCGCAAAGCCCTGACAAAAAAGTCACTGTAAACCAAATTAAAGAGCAAATGCTAGACCCCGCATCAAACGTCTCAAGATTGCTTAATAAGCTAATGGACAAGGCCTACATCATAAAACAACGCGACAACGTTGATCAGCGTGTGGTTTATATCAGCACCACAGAGCAAGGTATGGCGCAAATGTGTGCAGGTAAAAGCATCATGGAAGACACTTTCGAACAATTTAGTACGCTCAGTGAACGTGAGATGCACACTTTGATTAATACTCTAAGAAAGCTGTAGTTTATCAATTATGACGATTGAAGGAATATATACAACAATTAAAGCCCATGACTTATAAAGTCACAACACTTAATAAGCAATTCAAAATACAAATTAAATTTTTGATGATTTAGGCTCCGCCTAATTCATCTCAACTAGAGGTAAGCGAATCAATGATTAGTATCATCGGCGCAGGCATTGCAGGTTTAGCAACAGCCATTACACTTAAAAGCAAAGGTATTAGTGTGCAAATTTTTGAGCGCACAGCTGACTGTAACAACATGGGTGCAGGCATTGTGCTTTGGCCAAATGCCATGTTTGTATTAAAGCAGATGGGGCTTTTAGAGCAAATCACAGCGCACTCTTTCCCTCTCTATAATATGCAGCGTTATGATCAGAACAATCAAAGCTTAGGCGCTTTACCGATTACCACTATTAATCAACAAACGGGTTTGCAAAGTCGCAGCATCTTACGTTCAAGCTTTTTAGAACTGCTATTAGAGCGCGCTAAATCACTCAATATTCCACTGTTTTTTAATCACCAACTTGAGAGAATAAACCAAACAGACACTGCGGTTCAGTTATTTTTCCAAGACAATATTACGCATACAACACAGGCAGTGATCGGTGCTGACGGGCGTATGAATTCGAAGGTCAGGCAGTATTTAAAAGATAATAACCAACCCATTTTCCAAAATTTCGTCAATGTTTTAGGCGTTGCAACCTTCTCCACGCAACATGCTAAAGCTTGCGTATTGGATTACTGGGGAGTAGGAGAGCGATTTGGTATAGTCCCCGTCAGTCAAGAGCGCGCATATTGGGCCGCCGGATGGCACTGCACAGAAAAAACAGGGCTAGATAAGAAAACTGGCAAAGCACTAGTTGCGTTGCTCAATGCTAAATTTTCGCAATGGCCAGTTCAGGTACAACACTTATTAAAAGCGCTAGATCCTAACGCCATTAAAGCACTCTATATCCATGACCACGACCCTTGCCAAAACTGGTCAAAAGGCAATGTATTAATGCTTGGTGATGCAGCACATGCCGCCCTTCCGACCTCTGGTCAAGGGGCGTGCCAAGCATTAGAGGATGCTTGGTGGATAGCGACAATAGTTGATGAGTACGGTATAAATGCAACCGCCTTTGCCCGCTTTAGCGAACAACGTAGTGCCAAAACAGCCAATGTTATTCAGACAGGTCGCGCATTAGCTCGCAGTATTTTCAACACTGACGCCCACTACTGTGCGCAGCGAAACCAGCAATCGAAGGCGGGAAATTTTGAGCAAAGCGCAATAGCGATGGCGCACTTTTGGATGCAGGATTTAGTGGCAAGTAAAGGCGAGAGTGCCAATGTAATGCACTCAACCTTGCCATCGCCGCCTATTTTCTGACGCCGATCTTCATGTCTGAGCCTAGTAACTTCGCTTGCATTAAGGTGTAACCAAATTATCTCTATAGCGGGCTTACTTTCTTGCGCCAGTGCCGGGTTCTGAATAATCGCCGTTTAGCTTTTGCGCTCAGAGTAGCAACTGAGCGTAATATTTTCTTTAGTTCTTAATCGTTCATTTTACCGCCACTACGTTAGTGTATTTATCTAAATCCCCCAGTACGATGTCGACTAAATCCGGGTCAAAGTGAATTCCTCTTTGCTCGGTAAATAAATCGACAATTTTTTCAATCGGCCAAGCGGGCTTGTAACAGCGATTGTGATAAAGTGCATCAAACACATCTGAGACAGCAGTTATCCTGCCATATATATGAATACCATCTGCTTTCTTTCCGTTTGGATAACCGGATCCATCCCATTTTTCATGATGATCAATCGCGATCAGTGCAGCGGCTTTTAATAAGCTTCTGTCTGACGAATTAAAGATATCATAGCCAATTTGTGCATGTGTTTTCATGATATCAAACTCTTCTTCTGTCAGTTTACCTGGCTTTAACAAAATTGAGTCAGGAATACCCACTTTACCGATATCATGCATAGGCGACGCCGAGCAAAGCAACGTTGCA
>Ga0209396_1004811_pt1 | contig 13004 bp, 15 predicted proteins | sample GOMGulsemesocosm_6_FD_184638 | JGI IMG/M metagenome (GOLD analysis project Ga0209396, IMG submission 184638) | Methane-oxidizing microbial communities from mesocosms in the Gulf of Mexico - GOM8C Gulf of Mexico (SPAdes) (version 2) | ecosystem: Environmental > Aquatic > Marine > Cold seeps...
TCCTGCGGCTCTTCCCGCCTCAGCTGGCAGGCTGCTGCAGGCGGCGTCGAGTTGCGGCAAAAGCAGCTGTACCCGTTGAAAAAGTTCGGCGCCGGCCTCGGTGGTTTTTACCGAGCGGGTACTGCGGGTCAGCAGGCTCTGGCCAAGCTTCTGCTCCAGCTGGCTGACTTGGCGCGACACAGACGAATTGGCGCAGTTAAGCAGCTGCGCGGCCTGGCTGAAACTGCCGCTTTCCACCACGGCCAGAAAAGCTCGCAGCGCGTTAAGGTCGTACATTGGAGCACCCTCAATTATTGCAAATATAGAATAATATATTCGTAAACTGCCCATTATCGCAAATATAGAGAAACCCTAGAATAGCGACCATCCCAATCACAGAGAGCGCAAACCGATGACCACTAAACCCACCCTATTGATAATCAATGGCGCCGAGACCCGCGGCGTGGCGCAAGGCCAGCTGAATAAAACCCTGGTCGACACGGCCAAAGCGGAGCTGCAGGCTCACTACCACATCCTCGAAACCCAGGTGGCGGGCGGCTACCAAGTAACCGAGGAACAAGCCAAATTCGCCCGGGCCGATCTAGTGCTGTTCCAATACCCAGTGTTCTGGTTTGGGGTGCCCGCGGTGTTAAAAAACTATCTGGATACTATTTATGAGCACGGAGTGTTCTTTGAAGGCAGCGACCAGTACGGCCAAGGAGGTTTGTTGCAGGGCCGACGCTATCTGTTGTCGACCACCTGGAACGCCCCTGCGCAGGTGTTTTCGAACCCAGAGCAGTTCTTTGATGGTCGCTCGCTGGAGGAGTTACTGCTGGCGATGCACAAGACTCAACAATATGTCGGTATGCAAAGCTTGGCCAGCTTTGCCGCCTTTGATGTGGTCGCAAACCCCCACATCGAGCAGCAGGTGCAGCGCTGGCGTGAACATTTGCAGGCCGAGCTGATCAGCCCTCTAGCAGCGCAAGCGGTGGCCTAGTGACGGAGTATCGAGGGACGCCCCTTTAGTTATCAAAAGAGGTTAAAGGCGCCTGAGCGTCTTTAACCTCAGCGTTAGAGCTAACTTAACCCAAGTCCAACTATAAGCCTACGAATTGATACAACCTGTGTGATCGCGCCATCAATTCAGCACACCTAACAAGAAGGCTTCTAGCTGCCGCAGCAGTTCCTCTTCTGTGGCTATTCGGTTTTTCGAGACAGACAAGGCCATCATCGCATTCACCAAGATGGCGAAGAGTGAGTCCGCGAGCAGTCGCCTGTCGAAGGCGCCCAGCTTGCCCGCGCGGTGTAAACACTCAAGTGATTGCTCTAGCTCCCCCATGGTGTGAGCAGCATCCAAGGCGCGCCAGCGCTGCCACCCCAATACCGTGATCGCCTCCTGAATCGGTACCGCCTTTAGCTCGGGCATGCTGGCGCAACTGAGAAAAGCTCGACACCGTGCCAGGGTATCGCGCCAGGGATCCTCACTCGGCTCGACCGCCCGGACAATCGCGGCAACCCTCGCCGCCTGCTGTTCGTAGCAGCTCGCGAAGAGATCTTCCTTAGTGGAAAAATGATGATAAAACGCACCTTTTGTCAGCCCAACGTTGGCCACTATTGCCGACAGCGACGTCTTGGCAAACCCCTGCCGTGAAAACAGCCTAGCCGCTTCATCCACCAATAGTTGGCGGGTAAGCGCCGCACTTTCCGCTCTCTTGCTAACTTTTGACATACTCATGTTCCAGCGACAAGCAGACATTGACAGGCCGACAATATTCCACATACCATCGGTATGTCAATCAGGCTAGAGAGGTCAGCATGCTGAAAATGAAATCCAAGTGTGAGAAATGCAGTGCAGCACTTGCCCTCACAGGCAGCGCTTATATCTGCTCTTTTGAATGCACCTTCTGCGAAGGCTGCAGCGATTCGATGCAACACAGCTGTCCCAACTGCGAGGGAGAGTTGCTCAAACGCCCTACTCGTCTACGCAGCCCAGTACAGGTGGCGGGTTCTCAACTAAAGCAAAAGCTGTTTGGCCATCACTAGGAGCTCATCATGAAACTCAATATTCTCGCGGCCATACTGGGTCTTGCGTTCACCGCGACCGGCGTATTTGCATTTTCTTGCCCAGAAACATTTTTTAATCTATTAGGCGACTACTACGGTGTATTTAATCTTCACTTTGTTAAAGACGCGGGCATTGCCTTTTTCTCAGCTGGCTGCCTTCTTTTACTTTCCATCAAGATACAAAAGTGGTCTGTTCCGCTGACACTCGGCGGCTCGCTTTTCATCATTCTTCACGGTATTTTTCATGTGAAAATGTTGGCAATGGGCATGGCACCCACCGCGCTGGATGTAGCCAAAGAGGTGCTAATTATTATCAGCCCGTCTTTATTCACCGCACTGCTGCTCGTACTGAGGATAAAAGAGCATGATCAAGCATCAACCGTTAAAGGTTGAACAGCGATATTATTCACAGACGCCCAAACGCAGGAGACGCAGAGACAATTTTCCGTAGGGAGAGAGCCTTGGCGTATGAATACAGAGCCTTCAGCGAATTAAGACAGCTTTCAGCGAATTAAAGGTGCACCCTTAATGCCTCACGAAGAACAACCAGAGCAGGTACTGGAACACACCCTGGATTTTTTGGGCAGGTCCGCAGCATAAAAAAAGCCGTATTAAAGGAGACCTTTAATACGGCTTTTAACCACTGGCCAATTGCTTGGCCGGCAGTGGTTAGAGTACGAACTTCTCAACGGCCAGAGCGATTACACCCGCCAGCGCTAGAATGCTCAATACTTTCCAGCTGCCCACCGAGCTCTCTAGAGACGCGATGCGGTCTTCCAGAGAAGCCGGTTTGCCAGCGGGTTTATTGTTGCTTGCGGCTTTTTTGCTGCTGCCGTCTAGTGGCGCAACGGATTCAGCCTGTGGACCTTTTTCAGAGTCTTTACCGGTATACTTAACCGCTACACCCTGGCGGATAGGGCCATCGCCCTGCCATTCACTCTTGTGAAAAAAGAAGTCTTCGCCGGTTTTATCGTCGGCAATAAAACCGAAACCCTTGCGAAAATCGTAACGTTTGATCGTGCCTTTGGCCATGCTTGTGTCCTATTTAATATCTAATGGGGCAATGTTGATGATCGTAAAGATCGCAACGGTCGTAGCTATCTTAACGGTCGTAACTACTGGATCGACTGTTAATGGGTTGCCCGTGATGATGCTTATGCACCTTTAAAGTTTAAGTCTGTTTTTACTCATAAAAGAAAACAGTTAACGCTCATTCAAAGGCTATTTATATACCCCAGGCTGCTTGAGCGCAGAGATTAAAGGCCAGCCTAAAAAAGGGATGTTTTAACAAAGCCATAGAGCGATGGGAAAATAAGACGGTCTAAAAACGAGTCTATCCCTGCTGCGCGGCCACATCCCTTAGTTGATGATACTAATACGCTCACCCATAAAATCAAAGGGTTAGCGGCTGTTCTTATGGGTTAAAGGCTATTTATACGCTATTACAGACTCAATCGCGCCCAATCGAGGCCGTATTGCGCTTAAACACTCCTGATAGCCCACAAGGCCAAGCATAAAAAGCCTCTTTCAAGCGACCAGGCGCGCTTAAGTACCCAGTCCACCTCAGCAGATAAGGTTTTAGGAAGTGACCTCGCTGATTGCCCCCCCCATCGTTTGCCGATAGTGCCTAGGGCTTAAGCCGACCAACTGCTTAAAGCGACGCGAGAAGTGCAATTGATCGCTGTAACCCACCGCCATGCTGATGCTGGCAATTGAGCCAGCACTGTTGAGCAACAGATGCCTCGCCTCGCGGATACGCAACTGATCGCGCCAGAGCATAGGCGAAACCCCCAGTTGCTGCTTAAACAGAGCCGCGAAACGCGCCGTCGACAGGTGGCATTCACGCGCGAGGGTTTCAATGGGGTAATCTTCAGCGAAATGCTCGAGGGTAAACGTCATGGCCAGCTGCACACGACTGTCGAGTACTTGGCGCTGATCGTCATTGCTGTCGTCGCTCAGCAGCAACAGGTACTCAATGCGGTTGAGCTGCATGCGACTGGCTCTGTCGCTGCTCCTACTCGAGAGGGTCAAGAGGTCTTCAAAGGCGCTGTTGGTCGCCCGCAACTGGTGCTCATCCAGTGACAAGACCCTTAACTGATCGGGTGTTCGCAGCGCCGCACACCAGCTCAACCAGTCGGGGGTAATGCTGAAACGCACCCAGCGATGCACCCAGCGCGAGCAACTGGGCGCCCGCTGATAGTCACAGCGATAACCAGGTGGCAACAGCAACAGCTGGCCTGGGGCAATCAAGCGTTGCTGATCGCCGCTGATCAAACACTGCCCCTGGGTGGTCAGGTGCAAAACCCACTGATCACCGCCAATCTGATGCTGCGATACATAATCGAGCAGGTTGTTTTGCTCGGTAATCGTCTCACCACAAAAATAACCGCCCCCCTGCCCCTTTGAGGAACGCCGTATTTGATCGGCGTCACGCAAAAACGCACGCACAAACTCTTCCGCTTTCGGCTCATCCAAGCGCGCAAGCTGTGAGACATCAAACACGCCGGCCCACTCACTAAACAGCGCCGCCATCAAACCCGAGCGTCGATACTGCCCTATCCACTGCTCGGACTGCACAGCGCCGGTGATGCCACTGGGGACTCGAGCAAAGCGTTGGAAGTAATTTTCGAGCAAGCGCTGCTCATCGGCACAGGGCTGATGACCACCCAGCATCTGGTAGAGAATTTGCGCCACCACAACAATAGAATTATCCATATTTACACTTGTTTAACCCTGACACTGCAGAAAAGACCCAGATTAATATTGATGCTAACAATACCAGAGCCAATAACATTAGCCATAAAGTCTTTGAGGTTTGATCCATGTCGATATCACGATTGCTACTACTGCCGCTCTTCGCTCTGCTGCTGAGCGCCTGCAGCCAAGAGGTGCCCCCACCTCAATCGCTGGCTGGTGTCGCTGCGGCCAGTGACCTGTGCGTAATACCTGAGCTCGCCCTTGATGAGCACAACGACAACCCGCTCTTCCAACCCCAGACACAGACGCCCCTTAAAGCGCTGGACCCACTGCTCGCCAATGTACGGGCGAGACAAACCCTGAGCCTCAATGGCGACTGGAACAGCATTGTCGACCAACTCGGGGTGGGCGATGCCAGCCCATTGCTGCGCGGCGGTATCGGCGAGAATGAAAGTTACGGCCCCCACGAACTGCTCGAGTACAGCTTTAAAGGTCAACATACCCTGCAGGTACCCGGCGACTGGAACAGCCAACAAGAATCCCTGTTTTGGTACCGCGGCATCGTCTGGTATCAGAAGGAATTCAACTACCAGCCACCCGCTGGTAAACGAGTGTTTCTCTACTTTGGCGGCGCCAACTTCGCCAAGGACGTCTACGTTAACGGACAGCTATTAGCGCGCCACAAGGGCGGCTTCACGCCATTTAACACGGAAGTCACCGACTATTTAAAAGCCGGTAAAAATGCCGTAGTGGTCAAGGTCGACAGCATGAGCGGCGCCGACGAGGTGCCCACCGAGTACAACGACTGGATGAACTACGGCGGCATTACTCGCGACGTTATGCTGGTGGAAACCCCCGCGGCGTTTGTCCGCAACTACAAGCTGCAACTGGCCGCGCGCAACGAACTTACTCCCAACAGCAGTTCACAGAGCAGTAAGGGTGAGCAGCGTATCAAGGGCTGGGTACAACTCGACGGCCACAAGGGTGAACAGAGCGTCACCCTCAATATTGCCGAGGCCGGTATCCGTAAAACCTTCACCACCGATGCCAGCGGGCGCGCCGAATTTGAATTTGACGCCAAGCTCGGGCTCTGGTCGCCAGACGACCCCAAGCTCTACCGCGTCGACTGGCTCAGTGGCGATGACCAACTCAGCGACGACATAGGTTTTCGTCACATAGAAACCCAGGGCGAAGACATACTGCTTAACGGCGAGAAAATCTTCTTGCGCGGTGTTGCCATGCACGAAGAATCGCTGCTGCGCCACGGCCGCGCCGCCACCGCCGCGGACGCCGATGCCGCCATCAAAAAATTAAAAGACCTCAACGCCAACTTCGTACGCCTTGCTCACTACCCACACAATGAACACATGGTCAGAGCCGCTGATCGCGCGGGTATCATGGTCTGGGCTGAGATGCCTGTGTACCACAACATTCAATTTTCCAACCCCTGCACACTGGCCAGCGCCAAGCGCCAATACAGCGAGCTAATCGCCCGGGACCAAAACCGTGCAGCGGTGATTCTCTGGAGTCTCGGCAATGAAACCCCCGAGAGCGAAGCCAGAAACCGCTTCTTTATTGCCATGGCCGAACACGTGCGCACCCTCGATGACACCCGCCCATTAACCGCGGCGCTCTTGGGTTTTGGCGGCATGGAGGACATAGGTCGCTATATTGGTCTGCTGTTAGCCGGTGAAGAAAGTGCACTGGTGGGCATGCTCACCAGCCCTGAGGCCCCCACCATCACCATCAACGACCCACTCGGAGATGTGGTCGACGTGCTCGGTTACAACGAATACTTCGGCTGGTACCTGTCGGGCATTCTCACCCAGGAAATGCGCAAGCAGGGCTTGGATGTCAGCGAAGATCAGGTGCGAGAGTTAATGCTGCAAGAGATGGAGAAGTTCACGATTGTCACCGCGTTTAACAAACCACTGGTGATCAGCGAATTTGGCGCCGGTGCCAAGCAGGGCAAACACGGCGGCCCACTGGAAATTTGGAGCGAAGAATACCAAGCCCGTGTCTATCAACAGCAACTAAAAATGTTGCGCAACAGCCCGGCTCTGCGAGGCCTTTCACCCTGGGTACTGAAAGACTTCCGCGCCCCCTACCGCCTCAACACCGACACTCAGGATTACTGGAACCGCAAGGGACTTTTATCGGAGACAGGCGAAGAGAAGATGGTATTCAAAGAGCTGAGTGATTATTACAAAGCCTTGCAGCAACCCCGACTGGAAGTGGCCCAACCCTGAGCTACTTACCAAACGCCCCAACAATAATAAAACTGGAGTCAGTCCATGATGCAATCAAACAAAACCCGCCTTCCAGCGCGCACCTCAATTTACACCGCGCTCGCGGCAAGCAGCCTACTGAGCTTCGCCGTCCAGGCCAATAATTTGGTGCTTGAAGAGGTGGTGGTGACTGCGCAAAAGCGCGCCGAGAACCTACAGGATGTCGCGGCGGCCATTGCCGCGGTCAGCAGTGAAATGCTCGACGACAATGGCATCACCGAGTTCACTGACACCACCAAACTGGTGCCCGGCCTGGTGATGAAAAAAAGCAGCGCCACCGGCACCAACATAAGCCTGCGCGGCATCAACTTTGACAGCCACTCAGGCTCAAGCGAGGCGGTGGATGTCTACTGGAACGATGCCCCCTACTCCTCCATGGCCATGTTCACCTCCATGTTTGATGTTGAGCGCTTAGAAGTACTGCGCGGCCCCCAAGGCACCCTGCAGGGCAAAACATCTCCGGCCGGCGCTATCTTGATGCACACCAAACGTCCATACCTGGACGCGGTCGAAGGACAGATAAAAAGCAGCGTCGCCGACAACGGAAAAGTTATCAGCGAATTTGGTATCAACCTGCCGCTGTCAGACAGTCTGGCCATGCGCTTGGCCGGCATCTATAACGATCACAAGGGTAACAACACTGTAAATCGGCTCACTGGCGAAGGCGATGAGGGCACTGTCGAGGGCGCTCGCCTGTCTTTCCTGTATCAACCCAATAACAATTTTGATGCTCTGTTAACGGGCCAGTACGTTGACAATACCGCCATTGAAAGCAAACCCGTGATAGGCGACTACAACGGCTACAGCGCACCGGGCTTTGCCGATTCCGACTTTGGCCCTATCAGCCTGGGCGATAAGGTCGGTGTCGTGGCGCGTCGTCACGAGATCGATTTGGAAACGGAGATATCGACGCTGCAACTCAACTGGCACGGCATTGAGGGGCACGAGCTAACCTCGATCAGCTCATATAACTCCACCAACCTCAGCGAAAAGAACGACCGCGACCCGAGTAATATTCTCGTCGGCGCCTCCGAGCGCACCGACATAGAAAACGACGTCTGGAGTTTTTCACAGGAAGTGCGTCTTGCCTCCACCACCGACTCGGCGCCTTCTACAATAAAACCGGTACCCACGTCGTGGTCACCAACGACATAGCGCCAAGCTCGCTGGGCCTGCCGTTTATGTATTTGGACACCGACATTGAAAAGGAGACCTTCGGCTATTTCACCCACAATCGCATCGACCTAAGCGAGGACTCTGAGCTGCAGATTGGCCTACGTTATAACCGCCAGCGCCGCGACACCAAAGCGTTTATGGACATACCTGCCTACAACTACCGGCTCGATCAAGGCAGTGAACCCAACTACGTCGATGACAGCTTCACCGGCGGTATCAAATACATTCGCTATCTCACCGAAGATGTCATGGCCTACGCCTCGCTCGACGCTAGCCATCGCCCCGCCGCTCGCACCGTCAATCCGCGCATTGTCTATCACGCCTTCGCACTGGAATCTGGCGAGGAGGACACCCTCGCCTTTGAAGCCGGTATTAAATCAACACTGATGGGCGGCCGCATGCAGCTCAACGGAGCCCTCTACTATCAGGAGATGAATGAGTATCAGGCTTTCTTTAAAGAAATCGAGATTGCCGACAACATCACCGCGCCCACCACCAGCAACAACTCCGACCTGGTTGCCAACGCCGATGCCATTTCAATTGGCGCAGAGCTGGAGCTGGCTTTCCTTGCCAATGAAAACTGGCGACTAGGCGCTCTCATTAGTTATAACGATTTCAAGTTCGCTGACGGTGCGGAAGGTTACTGCAACCAGGGCGCAGAACTGAACGCCATCACCAACTGGGCCAACACCTGTGACCTAAGCGGCAGCCGTGTCGGCGACACCCCCAACTGGAACGCCACCCTGAACAGCGACTACACCTTCGCCGCTGAGCAGGTCGACTACTTCGTGCGCGCGCTCTACAGTTTCACTGGCGCAGCTTATCAACCCTCGCTCGACAACGACATCAACAAGGCCGCTGCGCACGGTGTTGTCGATTTGTTTGCCGGTGTACGCAGTAAAGACGCCGACTGGGAAGTTAGTCTCTGGGCCAAGAACCTGCTCGATAAAATCGCCGAAACCCAGCAGCGAAAAACCGAACTCAACGGTTACCGAGAAGTCGTGACCATTGACGAGCGCGCTTTTGGCGCCAGTGTGCGCTACAGCTTCAACCTGTAATTCAGGCGTTTTACAAACATAAAAAGGCGCCCCATTCGGGCGCCTTTTTATGTTAAACGTTTTTATTCAAGTCAGACGCCCGTTAAAGCGTCGACAGATCAGTGAGATTGCTTGAGCGATTCAGCACCATCAATACCCCAGCGCCCATCAACAGCAAACCAAAAAGTCGCTGAGGGTTTAGCGGGTATTGCGTTACCCCCACAAGTCCGTGGTGATCAATCAGACTCATAGCAATCAACTGGCCCAACAACACAAAAGACACCGCATTTGAAACCCCAAAGCGAGGGGCCACCCAGGTGATCGTTAAAATATAAAACACCACAAAAAAACCACCCAAGTATAAATACCAAGGCGCTGTATTTCTGCCGATTGCCGTCGGTACACCTTCAGTAACCAGCAGGTAAGCGATACTGATGAGCAAACCAACGCCGAACAATACGCAGGTGGCTAAGGCCGGACTTTGCAGCTTGCTTCCCAGACCACCATTGAGCGCGGCCATAACGGGAATGCCCAAACCTGCCATCAGCATCAATAATGAATAAATAATGGAGGTATTCACATTTACGACCCCAAATAAATAAGAAGTAACAAAGCAGTAAGGCTCCGGCCTACACCGGTTTCCCACTGCTTATCGGTTTATATCTATGCACTAGCTTGCTGGCGAAGTTTTGTTACCTGATCAAAACCAATGCCCCAATTATCGGTATTCACTTCATCAATCACCACAAAGGTGGTGGCCGGATTTTTACCGAGCACATCCACCAGTAACTGTGTGGCGCCTTCGATCAGCGCTTGCTTCTGTTTTTTAGTGACGCTTTCATCGGTCACTTTAATATTTACGTATGGCATGGGTACTCTCTTCTTTTAGGATTAACGTTGTTACAGGTCGCCCTGTAAATCTGTGTACATTTTGTTGACGATGAGCCAGCGTCCGTTTTCTTTTAATAGACCCAAGAAATCAACATAAGCGTGCTCGAACAAAGGGCACTGTAACTTCGCCATGGCTTGGTCTTGGGTGACCTCAAGGGACAGCAGTTTGAAACGATAAAGCTGCCCCTCTTGTGCCGGCACGGGTCTGCTGGCAACAGCGTCGAGCCACTGCTTAAGGCTGCGTCGCAAGCCGGGCGCCTTAAGGAAGGCATCAACGTGAAAAATGCCTCTCAGTTTGGCGACATCGCCAAAATACAAACCATCACAATAGTCTGCCAATATAGCCATAACGGCTGCATATTCGCTCGCGCCAAAATCACCCTTTTTGATACTGCTCATCAACTGGCCCTTTCATAGCCTTCACATTTATGGCGATCGACTTTAAATGTCTGCCGCTTTTTATATCGGTCACTATTTATACCTGCCACCGCTAGCACCGATAGCCATGAGCCTAGGCGGCTGCGTGCAACTGTTCGGCCGCCAAAGCCCGCTGAAAATTGGGCATGGCCTGTACGGCCTCCAGCATGGCTCGGGTGTTGTCGCCCAGCGGTAGATCAACGGGAAAGCTGGCGCCCCAGCGCGAATAGACCCCCAACATTATATCAGCGGCCGCTGGCTGCTCGCCCCCGAGAAAATCCTGCTCGGTCAACTGCTGTTCCACAACCTGCCACAGGTGGGTAATAGTCTCTGCCGCGGCCGCAAAGGCCGACTGTTGGGCCACCGGGTCACTGATGTGCTGGGCAATAAAAAACAAGCGGCTATAGGCTGGGTGCACGGTCGCGTTGGCAAACATAATGTCTTGGACGGCCTTGTCTCGCTGCACTCCGACGGCGGGCAACATGACGCTTGGGTGTTTATCCAGCAGGTGCAAGATGATCGCAGCGCCCTCTCGGTGGACATGAGTATTCTCAACGAGCACCGGCACCGTAGCCACCGGATTAATGGCCGAAAAGTCATCTACCTGCTGCATATTGATGAGCTCAAGCGGCTGCCCCAACTCGCGAATAACCACCTGAGTCGCCAGTGAGCAGGCATTGGGCATGTAATAGAGTGTGTACATAGAGTGTTCCTAAGCCTTGAGTGTGTGGCCGATGATTGCCGTGTCCTCATCGATAGGCAGAGATTAGTGCTTTCTTTTGTCTTCATATATACACACAATAAGAACCAACTGTTTCCATAAAGAAAACAACACTCTCTCACTCATACAGGCTTGGGGCCCATATCAATGGATAAACTACGAGCCATGCAGCTGTTTGTGCGCCTGGCCGAGCTGGGGAGCTTTACCCGCGTGGCGGAGCAAACCAACCACTCCAAATCCATGATCAGCAAGGAGATCAGCCGCCTTGAGCAATCTCTCGGCACGCGCCTGCTGCATCGCTCAACCCGCAACGTGCGACTCACCCAGCTCGGTGAGGGGTATCTGCAAAGGGCGCGGGAGATACTGGCGAAGCTGGAGCAGGCCGACCACTTTGTACAGGATCTTCAACAACAACCCCGCGGCAAGTTAAAGATCAACGCGCCGATGGCACTGGGCATCACCCACCTGTCCACCCTATTTTCAGATTTAATGCAGGCCTTCCCGAACATTGAGTTGGACATTCACCTGGGTGATGAAAATGTTGATCTCGTGGAACAGGGATTTGATCTAGGCTTTCGAGCGTCCAGCCGTCCGATAGACTCCAGTTACGTCGGGCGCCCTCTCACACACTTCACCTACCACGTCTGTGTGGGGCCACAATACCGAGAGGAGCACCCACCGATTAACCGGCCGCAAGACCTAAAAGCCCACAACTGTTTCGTCTACAGCTATTTCCAAGGCAAGAATATCTGGCCCATAGAAGACGGAGTCGCCGTGCAGGGAAACTTGCGGGTAAACAGCACCATTTTTATGCTGGAGGCCGTTAAACAAGGTCAGGGGGTGGGCTTTATTCCCGACTTTGTGTGTAGCCAAGCGTTAGAAAAAGGCGAAATAGTTGAAGTGCTGGCGAATGCCAACAAACCCCAACTCACCCTTTATGCCCTATACCCAGCGCGACATTTTACGCCGCCCATACTCGTGCAGTGCATAGAGTACCTTGAGCAATGGTTTCAGAAGATCGCGCAATGATGCGCAAGCGAAAACTGTGGTGAGCAATCAGGTGTGGGCCGCACAGCCTTGAGTGGATGAAGCTATTCGTTAACACAGGTGGTACTCAGGAGAAGCTCAAGTGGGAGAACAGCTCTGCTTTAATACCCCTACTACCGATACTTTTAGCATTGATGCCTTTACCATTGCACCAGAACATCCTGGACTTTTAGGGTCTGTATATCAAAACCAATCGCCCAAAACACGTGAAAGTCACTCTTGCTGTACTTGGCTTTCCAGAGTGTAAATTTGGAATCAACTCGCATAAGACATTCAATCGGCTCCAGCGTTTCTAACTCTCCCATCTCGCTATCGATATCCGCACACATGTCCAAATACATGTCTTCTGTGATTTTCACTTCATCATCCGGGTCTTGGGGCGGCATGGACATTTCTTGCAGAGCGACGTAACTCTTGCCGTCGTGCAGTTTTATGAGTCGCTCCGCCAGTTCAATTTCTCGATCGGTTATCACCGGTTTCTCCATCCATAACGACTTGCCATCCATAGAGCTATAGCGCTCGCGTATTGCTGATACTTACTCAAACCTACCACTTTAAAAGATATCTTCCCATTGCATTCTCAGCTGAAAACTCTTCTGCCTGTGTACACTAACCGTAGAGCTACCAATCATCAGAGGAGTATGAAAAACTCCGAGCCTTAAGTGTCCACGGATGTGGTACGGGATC
>Ga0209396_1004812_pt1 | contig 12998 bp, 14 predicted proteins | sample GOMGulsemesocosm_6_FD_184638 | JGI IMG/M metagenome (GOLD analysis project Ga0209396, IMG submission 184638) | Methane-oxidizing microbial communities from mesocosms in the Gulf of Mexico - GOM8C Gulf of Mexico (SPAdes) (version 2) | ecosystem: Environmental > Aquatic > Marine > Cold seeps...
CATCACGCTTAAACACTAATTCAATATCCGTTGATTCCGCTTCACAATAGTAATAACCATCGGTATCAAACGCCTTCAACTGCTCGATATCTGTCAACTGGTTAGCAATAATATAACGCGCCATGAGTCCACGTGCTTTCTTGGCATAAAAACTAATGATCTTAAATTTACCGGCTTTGCAGTCTTTAAATACCGGTGTGATCACGCGTCCTTTCAAACGCTTCTTCTGCACCGCTTTAAAATATTCATTGGATGCTAAGTTAATTAACACTTTATCGCCTTGTGCTGCCAGTGTTTCGTTAACTTTATCAGTAATGATATCGCCCCAGAATTGATACAAGTTAGTACCACGTCCATTGGCAAGTTTAGTGCCCATTTCTAAGCGGTATGCTTTAATCAGATCCAGAGGTCGTAACAAACCATATAATCCAGATAAAATACGGAAGTGCTGCTGTGCAAAAACCATATCGTCAGCGCTAAAGGTTTCAGCATCTAAACCAGTATAAACATCACCTTTAAACGCAAACACGGCTTGTTTGGCATTCTCAGGCGTAAAGTCACTCGACCATTCAGTAAAGCGAGCGGCGTTTAATCCCGCTAATTTATCACTGATTTTCATCAACGACGATAAATCCATTGGCGTTAATTGACGACAAACATCAATCAGTTCTGCCGAATCAACCGTCAAGTCAGCTTGGCTATACTGCTCGATTACAGACGGTGTTTCAAAATCGAGGGTTTTAGCCGGTGATACCACTATTAACATAACTCTTCCTTACTTCTTTTTAACTGGCGTTGACTATTTATACTTTTGAAATGCTAGCTATACGATGGCGATTATAACTCTGACAGTGAACACCTTGCAATTACAAGGCTTCAATCGTTACCCCATCAAGCATCCCATTACTGCTTCCTTGACCTTGATTTAACTTAATCATTAAGCGTAAATCATTTGGTGAGTCAGCGTGATGCAGGGCTTCGGTATAACTAATCATGCTACTGTTATAAAGCGCTAATAATGCTTGGTCAAAGGTCTGCATACCTAGCTCTACCGATTTCGCCATTACATCTTTAATTTTATGTAGCTCGTTTTTACGAATTAATTCACTGACCAACGGAGTATTGAGTAAAATTTCGAAGGCTCCACGTCGACTTGTCCCCCCCTGCACAGGGATTAATTGTTGCGCGACAATGGCTTTGAGGTTAAGCGACAAATCATATAACAATTGCGCATGTTTTTCTTTTGGTACTAAATGCAAAATACGATCAATAGCTTGGTTGGCATTGGTTGCATGTAACGTTGCCATACATAAGTGACCCGTTTCAGCAAACGCTAACGCAAACTCCATGGTCTCTTGTGAGCGGATTTCACCGATAAGAATGACATCAGGCGCTTGACGCAAGGAACTCTTTAGCGCATCTTCAAACGACTCGGTATCAATACCCACTTCACGCTGGGTAACAATACAACTGGCATGTTCATGCACAAACTCAATCGGATCTTCAATGGTTAAAATATGCCCCGATGAGTTTTGATTACGATAACCTACCATTGCAGCTTGGGTGGTTGATTTACCCGAACCTGTCGCACCGACCACCAGCACTAAACCACGTTTTTCTAATGCAGTCTGCTTTAATACTGCTGGCAGGTATAATTCATCTATGGCCGGAATGTCAGTTTCGATACGACGAATAACCATACCCGCTTTCTCTAATTGCCAAAATGCACTGACACGGAAACGACCAATATCAGGCATAAAAATACCAAAATTGGATTCTTTGGTGCGACAAAAAGCAGCATACTCATCGTCAGACATGGCTTCCTTGACTAGTGCTAACGATTGCTCTGCAGTTAATTTATGTTCCGAGATTGCACGTAATGAACCATGCACTTTGATTGTCGGCGCAATGCCCGCAGAGATATACATATCGGAGCCTGCAAGTTTTTTCATTGCACTAAAGAGTTGCGGTAGCATCCCCATGTTATTCATCCTTAAATATTTTGTTGATCAACGGCTCTAATGCGCGCTTCTTCGCTTGTGACAATACCCATATTAACCAATTCTCGTAACGATTGATCTAATGTTTGCATACCGTGCATCATACCCGTTTGGATCACCGAATACATCTGCGCGACTTTATCTTCACGGATCAAGTTACGGATAGCGGGTGTACCAAGCATGATCTCATGGGCAGCAACACGGCCACCACCGGTTCGTTTTAATAAGGTCTGCGAAATAACAGCACGCAATGACTCAGAAAGCATAGAGCGAACCATGTCTTTTTCTTGGCCTGGAAATACATCAACAATACGGTCAATGGTTTTCGCTGCAGAGGTGGTATGTAAGGTACCAAATACCAAATGTCCAGTTTCAGCGGCGGTTAATGCCAAGCGAATAGTTTCTAAATCTCGCATTTCACCTACTAAGATGACGTCCGGATCTTCACGTAACGCCGAACGTAATGCGGCATTAAAACTTTTGGTATCACGGAATACTTCACGCTGATTAACTAAGCTTTTTTTATTTTTGTGAACAAATTCAATCGGATCTTCGATGGTCAAAATGTGCTTATGCTGGTGCTCATTAATATGATCGACCATCGCCGCCAGTGTGGTAGATTTACCAGAACCCGTTGGCCCGGTCACCAATACTAAACCACGCGGAAGATCGACAAGATCATGCAAAATATCAGGCACGCTTAACTCAGCCATGGTTTTTATTTCACTGGGAATAGTACGAAAGGTTGCTGCTGGACCACGGTGTTGATTGAATGCATTAACACGAAAACGGGCAACATTATTAATTTCAAAAGAAAAATCGACTTCCAAATGTTCTTCGTAGTCTTTACGTTGTTTATCATCCATAATGTCATAAATCAGCGCATGCACTTGTTTAGCGTCAAAAGCTGGTAAGTTTATTTTACGTACATCACCATCCACACGGATCATCGGAGGTACACCCGAAGAAAGGTGTAGATCTGATGCGTTATGCTTTACACTAAATGTAAGTAACTCTGTAACATCCATATTCTTTTTAACCTCATTGCAAGTAACATCATGAATAGTATATCAACACGATTACAACAGGTTCTGACTCAAATTGAAAACGCGGCAGGCGCATCTTGCAAAAAAAGGTGTGAAATTAACCTGCTTGCAGTAAGTAAAACTAAACCCGTTGAACAAGTGATGGCAGTTTACGCACTCGGGCAACGTAAATTTGGTGAAAACTACCTGCAAGAAGCCGTAGAAAAAATTACTCATCTGCAACAAGACGGCAATTACGACGATATTGAATGGCATTTTATTGGCCCAATCCAGTCGAATAAGACCCGTCCAATTGCCGAGCATTTTGACTGGGTACAAAGTATTGACCGTTTGAAAGTAGCGCAGCGACTCAATGATCAACGCCCTGCTAATATGCCAAAGTTGAATGTTTGTATTCAAGTTAATATCAGTGCGGAAGACAGTAAATCGGGAGCTGATTTACAACAGGCTCGCCAGTTAGCTGAACAAGTGACCCATTTACCAAACTTGGTATTACGCGGGATCATGGCGATTCCAGAAAAAACGACAGATCTCGACAAGCTTAAATCACAATTTAACCAGCTTGAATCGTTGTATTTATCACTTCAGCACCAATATAACCATATAGACACTTTGTCGATGGGTATGACCAACGATATGGAGCTTGCGATTGCGCAAGGTAGCAACATGGTACGTGTTGGCACAGCTATTTTTGGTGCTCGCGGCTGATCACTCAGTTGTTATGGAATTAAACATAATGATCAAGTATAAGGAATTAAACAGTAATGATCACGAATAAAAAAATCGCCTTTATCGGTGCAGGAAATATGGCAAGCAGCCTTATCGGCGGTATGATCACCGATGGTTATCCTGCAGAGCTAATTTATGCAGCCAGCCCAACACGTACTCGTTTAGATGTATTAGCAGAAAAGTTTGCCATCAATACCACCCAAGATAATCATTTTGCGGTTGCTGAAGCCGATATTATTATTTTGGCAGTAAAGCCGCAGTTAATGGCTGATGTTTGCTCCCAGCTTGCAGAGCAAAGCAGCAATTACCGTGGTAAGTTATTTGTATCTGTTGCCGCAGGCGTAACCGTTGAACGCTTGCAGAGTTTACTTGCAGATAATCAGCCAATTGTACGTACCATGCCAAATACCCCTGCGTTAGTACAGAAAGGCATGACGGGTTTATTCCCATCACCAGAAGTATCTGATAACGATATCAAAACCATTGACCAGATCATGATGGCGGTTGGTAAAACCTGTTGGGTAGATAACGAAGCTGATTTAAATACTATTATTGCAGCGACGGGCAGTTCACCCGCTTATTTCTTCCTGTTTATGGAAGCAATGCAAGACAGTATTATTGATATGGGATTCAGCCAGCAGCAAGCGAGAGAGTTAGTTCAGCAAGCCGCGGCAGGCTCAGCTGAATTAGTCATTCAAAATCCGCACATTGATTTAGCGACATTACGTCAAAATGTAACCTCAAAAGGTGGCACGACAGCAGAAGCAATTCGTACTTTTGAAGAACAAGATCTACGCGCTACTGTCAAAACAGCAATGCAAGCAGCGGTTTCCCGCGCAGAAGAAATGCAAAAACTATTTTAATTAACTGACTCAGCAGCATAATGCTATTGGGTATGTAATCTGACTAGCAACTGCTTAATTTTACTAAGCAGTTAGCAACTAACTTGAAGGGTAATTTATGAACGCGGCTAACTTTTTGGTCAGTATCTTATTTGAAACATACATCCTAATCATACTCCTACGCGTATGGTTACAAATGGCGCGTGCCGATTTTTACAATCCAATGAGCCAATTTATTGTCAAAGCAACACAACCCGTAGTCAGACCATTACGTCGTGTGATCCCGAGTTTAGGTGGCTTAGACCTCGCATCAGTGATATTCGCTTATGCGGTGGCTTGTGCGATGATTTATACCTTATTCGGTCTACAAACCGGTGCTGTTGCACCAATTCAAGATGTATTAATCTTAGCCGCAATCAAGCTAGTTAAACAATGCTTTAGCTTAGTATTCTACGTATTAATCTTACGTGCTATTTTAAGCTGGGTTAGCCAAGGCAACAGCCCAATTGAATACGTATTATCTCAACTGAGTGAACCGATCCTAACGCCAATCCGTCGCATTATTCCTGCAATCGGTGGTCTGGACTTATCCATGCTAGTGGCAATTTTAGGTCTACAATTTTTACAAATTCTAATTGGCGATCTCACCGGTCTACCGTTCTAATAAACACCCTATCAATGCAGGGGAAACCTTGCATTGATATGCTACCAATTCAAGTTAGCTATACTATTAATATCCTAACTATTCATATCCTATTTGCTCAAATTTAATTTCGGAGCCAACATGCCAGCATTATTTAAGTCTTTATTACTCTCCCTTACCCTATTATGTTCAGCAAATGTTAGCGCAGAGCAAATGCAAAAGCTGGGTGATTGGGATGTTCATTACATTGCGTTCCCAAGCACATTTTTAACCTCAGACGTGGCCGCAAATTATGATATCGACCGCAGTAAATACCTCGGTATTATTAATATTTCAGTACTTGATAGTGACAGCCTAGAAGCACAGGCTGTCACTATCAAAGTTACTGCGCGTAACTTATTAGGCAATATTCGTGAATTAGACGTGCGTGAAATACGTGAACAAGATGCGATTTACTACATTGCTGAAGTACCACATCGTAATGAAGAAACATATCGTATTAATGTAACGTTAACCAGCGGCAGCCAAACCCAAGAACTAAAATTCCAACAGAAATTTTATGTTGATTAAACTTTATCAGTGATCGACGATCCTGTATAACCTGACAGCATATATGAGTGGTCGAGATCACTCATCGGTAAGCTCTCAGCTAACTCTATTTTAACTGTTTTTAAATAAATCATATAAGGCGCATCATGTCTAAAGTTGTTCTCGCTACTGGTAATCCAGGCAAAGTTCGTGAAATGTCAGCACTGCTTGCTGAGTTTGGTCTGGAAGTGCTTCCACAAAGTAATTTTAATATTGTCGAAGCTGATGAGACTGGCACCACCTTCATCGAAAATGCCATCATCAAAGCGAAACACGCGGCGGCATTAACAGGTCTGCCAGCAATTGCAGACGATTCAGGTTTAGCTGTTGACGCCTTACAAGGTGTACCTGGTATTTACTCTGCGCGTTATGCCGGTGTGGATGCCAGTGATCGCGATAACTTACTGAAACTATTAGATGCGCTTAAAGACGTTCCAGCAGCGCAACGTACAGCACGTTTCCATTGTGTATTGGTTTACATGACCCATGCTGAAGATCCGACACCATTGGTATGTCACGGCAGCTGGGATGGCGTTATTACCGAGCAACCAAGTGGTGAAGACGGCTTTGGTTATGATCCAATTTTCTTTGTTGAATCGGAAGGCTGTACATCAGCTGAACTCACAAAACAGCGCAAGAGCGAATTGAGTCACCGTGGTCAAGCACTGACTAAACTGTTAGCTGCAATGCAAGAACAGCAAGCTCGATTAGCTAAACAATAATGACCGATACAGTTATGACGATTACAACAGACGACCCAATGACAACACTGCCAATGCGATTACCACCGCTGAGTTTATATGTGCATATACCTTGGTGTGTACAAAAATGCCCGTATTGTGATTTCAACTCACATACCCAAAAAGGTAAGATCCCGGAAGAAGAATACATTGCAGATCTCCTTGCCGATTTGCGCAATGAATTACCGCGTGTATTCCAACGTTCATTGCATTCGATCTTTATTGGCGGCGGTACACCTAGCCTGATCAGTGCAGAAGGGATCGGTCAAATACTTAACGGCATTGAAGCCATGATCCCATTCAGTGATAATATCGAGATCACTATGGAAGCCAATCCTGGTACAGTCGAAGCAGATCGTTTTCATGGTTATGTCGCCGCCGGTATTAATCGTATCTCGATTGGTGTGCAAAGCTTACAAACCGAGAAGCTCAATCTGTTAGGCCGAATTCATGATCCTGATGAAGCGATCCGCGCGGCCAATATTGCCACCGACTCAGCATTAAATTCTTTCAATTTGGATCTGATGCATGGCCTGCCACATCAAGATCTCAATGATGCGTTATATGATTTAAATAAAGCGGTCGAATTAGCGCCTCAACACCTGTCTTGGTATCAATTAACCATTGAGCAAAACACCCAGTTTTACTCTAAGCCGCCAACCTTGCCAGATGAAGATATCCTCTGGGATATTTTTGAACAAGGTCATGCAGTGCTGAGTGATGCAGGTTATGAACAGTATGAAATATCCGGTTACGCTAAAACCGGTAAGCAATGTCAGCACAACTTAAATTATTGGCGCTTTGGTGACTATATCGGTATCGGCTGTGGCGCGCACGGTAAGCTTACCGACCCAGAAACGGGCAAGATATATCGCCGTAGCAAAGTGAAGCATCCACGTGGTTATATGGACGCTGATAAAGACTTTTTAGACAATGAGCATGTGGTTGAGCAAGACGAGCTGCCATTTGAGTTCTTCATGAACCGTTTTCGCTTAATCGAAGCGACACCGAAACAGGATTTTTGTGATTTTACTGGATTACCGTTATCTACGATAAGTGAGCAGATTGATACGGCAGTGAAGAAAGGCCTACTCACTGAAACCGAGACCCATTGGCAAGTGACCAAACTTGGTCATCGTTATTTAAACAGTTTGTTCGATCTGTTTATCTAATTAGCTATTAGCCTTGGTGGTGATCATAGCTGCAGTAGCAATAACATGCAGGACATAGCAAAAGGGGCGCAATAATTATTGCGCCCCTTTTATTTTAATAACTTAAATTAAACTGCTTTATTCAATAAATAACTGCAACTCTGAGCAGCTATTACAGTTAGAAAATTGAATGTCCAAAACGCTCACTAAACAACTCTAACAATGCCGTACCCGCTAATGAATTACCTGATTCATTCAGTTCAGGCGACCACACACAAACCGTTAATTCACCCGGGATCACTGCAACAATACCACCGCCAACACCACTTTTAGCTGGCATTCCGACACGGAAAGCAAAATCACCTGATTCATCATACAAACCACAAGTTGCCAGCAAGGCATTTAATCGTCTGGTACAACGCTCACTCACCAAGCTTTTATTACGATGACAAGGTAAACCTTTTTTGGCTAAAAACGAAAATGCCGTCGCCAGCTCCACACAGTTCATATTAATCGCACAATAACTAAAATAGCTCTGCAATACTGTTTCGACATTGTTATTAAAGTTACCATGTGATTTCATCAAATAAGCGATCGCAGCATTACGCGCCATGTGCTCAAATTCTGAATCAGCGACATCATGATCGATATAAATTTCAGTGGAGTTAGCTAATTTACGCAACAATTCCAACATACGTTGTTTCGGTGCTGATAAGCGGCTTTGCAACATATCAGCGACGACTAATGCACCCGCATTAATAAACGGGTTACGTGGTTTACCTTTCTCAAATTCGAGCTGGATCAGTGAATTGAATGCTTGGCCAGATGGCTCTCGCCCGACTCTGGTCCATAATTCATCTTCAGAAAAACGCGTTAATGCTGCTGTTAACGCAAATACTTTCGAGATACTTTGAATTGAAAAACGTTGCCCTGCATCACCCGCGGTAAATACATCACCATTTTCCATACACACTGCAATACCTAATTGATTAGGATTGACGTTCGCTAACGCAGGAATATAACCAGCAACATTACCTTTGCCTATTAGTGGGCGTACTTCGGCGAGCAGTTCTTCTAGAGTTGCGTTAGAGAGCATAAATAACCTATTTAAAATGCGGTGTTCGGTGTGCTGTAGAAAGCGAGAACAAAATGGAAAAATAGCAGCTGTCGAGCGTAGAAATAAGACAACAAATAACCGACTGATTAAGCAATAATACAGTCGGTTTTAGTGATTAATGAATTGGCTTATGCGCCTTCTTCACCGTACCACAAATCAAATAACGGACTAACAATTAGGTTTTGAACACCTTTTGCTTCTAACCAAGATTTCACTTGTTCACGTTGCTCGTCAGTACACTTACCGTGAGTTTCAGTACAAATCATACCATCCCACTCCAAGTTACCGTCTGCAGCAAACGCAAGTTTATTTGGATCGATAACTTCAGCAATTAAACCATCTAAGATAGCGTCAATTTGGTCTTCTGTAGTACCTTCAGCGAAATCCCAAGAAAGATCAAAACCCAATTCTTGAAATTCATCAACACGTAGTTTTTTACGTAGACGACGATTACGATTTGTAGCCATTATTACCTCGAATTACTTAGTACGTTTATAAATAATATCCCAAACGCCATGACCTAAACGGTGGCCACGTTGTTCGAATTTAGTTAGTGGACGCCAATCTGGACGTGGCACAAAATGCCCTTCTGTTGCAGTGTTTTCATAACCGGGTGCAACAGCCATTACTTCAATCATATGCTCGGCATAGTTTTCCCAGTCCGTAGCCATATGGAAGATACCACCAAGAGCCAGTTTTTGGCGAATACTTTCTGCAAATTCTGCTTGTACAATACGACGTTTGTGATGGCGCTTCTTATGCCAAGGATCTGGGAAGAATAATTGCATACCACCTAAGCTGTTATCAGCGATGCAATCAGCTAATACTTCAACTGCATCATGGCAGAATACACGTAAGTTAGTCACGCCACGTTCACCAGCAGCCATTAGACATGCACCTACACCTGGTGAATGCACTTCGATACCGATAAAGTTTTTCTCTGGCGAGTTAGCCGCCATCTCAACTAAAGATGCGCCCATGCCAAAGCCGATTTCTAATGTTACTGGGTTATCGTTACCAAAAACTTCAGCAAAATCGAGCATGCCCATGTCATGATCTAGACCCATAGTCGGCCAAAAATCTTTCATAGCGGCTTCCTGGCCTTTAGTTAAACGTCCTTCACGTAAAACAAAACTTCTCACTTTACGGATGCGTTTACCATCTTCTGTTAATTCAGGTTCTGCTATTCTTTTATGCTCAGTTATTTTATGTTCGGTCATTTTTTATCCAGTCGCCGTTATGACAGTTTAATCGCCATAATCTATATAAATTTATCTGTTAATTCGGGCATTATCCAAAGATAGCTGAATTTGGCAAGTTTTGTGTGGCATAATTTCAGCCTAAATTTCCCATAATTGCTAAAAATACCCGATGACATCGCTATTAGAAAATAATAAAGACACATTTGCCCCGCGGGTACTTGCTTGGTTTAAAGACTTTGGTCGTAAAGATCTACCTTGGCAAAAATACCACGAACCTTACCCAACTTGGTTAAGTGAAGTGATGTTACAACAAACCCAAGTCAGCACAGTGATCCCTTATTTCACTACCTTTATGGAAAAATTCCCCACCGTAACCGATCTAGCGAATGCGCATATCGATGAGGTTTTACACTTATGGACGGGTTTGGGCTATTACGCACGAGGCCGTAATTTGCATAAAGCAGCGCAATTGATCCGCGATGAATATCAAGGTCAATTCCCGACCGAGTTTGAACAAGTATTAGCATTACCCGGTGTCGGTCGTTCTACCGCAGGCGCGATATTATCATTATCATTAGATCAGCCCCATGCCATTTTAGACGGTAACGTCAAACGTGTATTAACCCGTTGGGGGGCAATTGAAGGTTGGTATGGCGTAAAAGCAGTAGAAAATACCCTGTGGGCACTATCTGAAGAGCTCACCCCACAACAACAAACCGCGAATTATAATCAGGTGATGATGGATCTCGGTGCCACAGTTTGTACGCGTAGCCGACCTGATTGCGACATTTGTCCGGTTAATGATGACTGCAAAGCCCGTGCGATGGGGACCCCAACTGCATTTCCAACGCCGAAACCGAAAAAAACAATTCCGGTGAGAACGGTGCAAATGCTATTACTGAAGCAAGGTTCGACAGTGTGCTTACAGCAACGACCACCGGCGGGTATTTGGGGCGGACTCTGGTGCTTTCCCGAGCGCGATGACAATATAGCGCTGGAAGAACAACTCGCACAATTCGGAATTAGTGAGTTTAACACCCAAGAATTAGTAGGATTTAGGCATACATTTAGCCACTTCCATCTGGATATTAGTCCATTGTTAGTGGAAATAAATGCCACAACAAGTACGCAAATAATGGAACCTCAAGGTACTCTTTGGTATAACATAGAGCAACCGGCAACTGTGGGATTAGCAGCTGCAACTAAAAAATTATTAACATCTCAAGCATTGAGAGAGGCATAACATGGCTAGAATGGTTTTCTGCACCCGTTTACAAAAAGAAGCGGAAGGTTTACGTTTTCAACTTTACCCAGGTGAAGTAGGCAAACGTATTTTTGATCATATTTCCCAAGAAGCATGGTCTGAATGGCAGCAAAAACAAACTATGCTGCTGAACGAAAAAAAATTAAACATGATGGATGAAAATGATCGCATATTTCTTGAACAAGAAATGGTTAAGTACCTGTTTGAAGGTCAAGATGTGATCATTGACGGCTTTACCCCAAAAGCTTAATCCCATTGCCTAGCGTGACACCCTTGCGCTAGGCAAGCTTTAACCCAAAGAACCTATCTCCACATGGCTATATTCCGCATACTACTAATCGCTGTCAGTTGCAGTGTCTTAAGCGCCTGCTCAATGAGTGACTATCAACATTCAGTCGAACTCGCTAGTCTCAATAATACCACTCAAGCATTAGAACGGCTTTCTTATCAGCAACCGAGCTATCGTGCCAAGACCGAAAAATCCTACGACAAAGACAATACCGCTCTTAACACCTTACAAGATAATTACCGCAACCAAGTAACCAGTCTTTGGGGCGATACGAACAACGCACTTTCAACTAATTATCGTTATATCAAATATACGAACAACTATCGTAGCCGTGCTATTATCGATTTCAAACAAGGCACAGTGCGTGTCGAGACGCTAGAGCAACAAAACAGTCTGCAATACCTCAAACAAGCCATTGAATACACCCTACTAGCGCCTGAGCAGCCTCTGTACACAGATTTCTATACCAGCTACGCAGCTGAAGTCAAAGGCTTACCTTTTCTTTACCAACAAGTTAAAGATAATGACGGCAAAGCTATAAAGTGGCATTGGCGTGCAACCCGTTATGCAAGTTATCTTATAAAGCATAAACGTAAGCAAGTAACGATTAATGGCAATAATACCAACAGTGTTACTTTTGCACTAACAAGCAACCACACTCAGATCCGTAAACAGCGCTATCAAAGCTTGATTAATCAAACTGCGCAACGCTATGCAATCGATAAAAACATAGTCACTGCGATGATCCAAGTTGATAGCTTATTTAATCCATATGCACTCAACAGCAATGGTCGAATTGGCTTAATGCAAATTTCCAGCTCGATTGGCCAAGATGTATTTCTGCAACAAAAGAAATATCCCTTTAAACCGCAACCAAACTGGCTGTTTAATAATACTAACAACCTCGATATTGGTAGCAGTTATTTAACGTTATTAGATAAACAGTATCTTAAAGAAATTACCAACCCTAAATCTCGCTATTATGCCATGCTGGCAAGTTATATTGCTGGACCACAAAACATGCTGCAAACCTTCTCGAAGAACAAAAAAGAAGCATTAACTATCATAAATAGCTTATCTTCTTACGAGGTTTATCAAAGTTTCACTAATACTCAGTCTCGTACCGATATAAAAAACTATGTATCCGCGGTAAACCGTCATTTTCGTCAACTTGACCGTTAAACGTCAACAAAACACACGTATTGATGATTAATCAGCCAGCGCATAAGGTTAACCCATATTATTTTGATTAAACCGAGCGAAACAGTTGACGGATCGGCCTAAATTCTATTTAATAGCGCTCCATTGCCCGAATAGCTCAGTCGGTAGAGCAGAGGATTGAAAATCCTCGTGTCCCTGGTTCAATTCCGGGTTCGGGCACCAAAAT
>Ga0209396_1004813_pt1 | contig 12996 bp, 11 predicted proteins | sample GOMGulsemesocosm_6_FD_184638 | JGI IMG/M metagenome (GOLD analysis project Ga0209396, IMG submission 184638) | Methane-oxidizing microbial communities from mesocosms in the Gulf of Mexico - GOM8C Gulf of Mexico (SPAdes) (version 2) | ecosystem: Environmental > Aquatic > Marine > Cold seeps...
GTGAGGCCAACGACCGCATGTTTAGCCGCCGCATAAGCACCCAACTTAGGCGCACCGTTTATACCTGCCATAGAGGCAACATTTAAAATACAGCCACGACCAGCCTCAAGCATCAAAGGTATTTGATACTTCATGCCAAAGAACACACCCTTGGCGTTAACATTAAAGTTAAGGTCCATGTCTTGCTCTGTCGTCTCAAGCAAGCTTTTCATGGGTGAGGCAATGCCGGCATTATTAATCGCGATATCAAGGCGCCCAAAGGTCTCACGTGCCAACTGGCAAAACGCTTCCACATCCTGCTCTTTTGAGACATCACACGCGCAGAACACCACTTCAGCATCGAGGCTTTTTGCCACCGCTTCAACGCCGCTTAAATTTAAATCAGACAGCACCAAGCGAGCACCTTTTGACGCTAGACGCTCGGCCAAAATTTTACCGAAGCCACTCGCGGCTCCTGTAATTAATACAACTTGCTCAGAAAAATCAGACATCACAATCGCTCTTATTATTAATTTATATGGTGAGGCCGCCATCGACCACGATGCATTCGCCTGTGGTGTAGCTGCTCGCATCGGAAACCAAATACAGTACCGTGCCCGCCATCTCTTGGGGTTCAGCATGACGGCCCATGGAAATATTACTAATTGCGTGTTTATAAATTTCATCACTGCTGAAAAGAGCACCTGCAAACTTGGTTTTGGTAAACCCAGGTAACAGCGCGTTACAACGGATACCAAAAGGCGCGCACTCTTTAGCAAAAGCCTTGGTCATGTTAACCACTGCAGCCTTACTGATGGAGTAAATGCCCTGCATATCACCTGGCTGCAAGGCATTAACCGATGCCGTATTAACAATGGCGCCACCGCCACTTTCGCGCATCAACTTACCGCCTTCGACGGACATAAAGAAATAGCCACGGATGTTTACATCAACTGTCTTGTTGTAAGCGCCTAGATCAGTATCAAGCACATGACCAAAGTAAGGGTTGGCCGCGGCATTGTTGACCAGAATATCCAACTTGCCATGCTGCTTACGGATGTACTCGAAGGTATTAGTGATGTCATCCATCGAGCCGACATGACAGGCCAAGGCTTCTGCGCTACCGCCCGCAGCATTAATGGCGTCCGCTACGCCCTGGCAACCCTCAACTTTGCGGCTAGAAACCATCACGTGAGCACCTTGCTCAGCCAGTAACTTAGCTATTTCTTCACCGATACCACGGCTAGCACCCGTTACTAGGGCAATCTTACCGGTCAAATCAAATAAGTCAGTTGTCATCGTCATTTCTCTCAATTCAGCATTTGCGTAGCGACTTTAATATGTCTAGACACCGGCTATCTCACCTTGTGCCACAACAGCTAAGTCAGTCAGTGTTGCAGGAATAATAGTGGCTGGTATTATTTGCTCAAATACCTTAGGCGGCCATGACATCTCATGTCCGCTCAAAACAACCATAACCAGCTTGCTCAGATCGAAGTTGACTCTAGCTAATGTGATTGAATGAAGCCTTGAGCTTGCTAAGCATCAAACGGGGAGCGGAGGGGCGTGTATTCGAGCGGCAGCCGCACCACAAAGCAAGTGCCCTGACCTTCACGGCTCGAAACACTGATATCACCTGAGTGCAGATGCACAAACTTGGCGGCTATATAAAGACCGAGCCCCGCACCTTGCTCGGCACCAATTCGATCATCCAGTTGAGAGAAGCGCTTAAACAATTTTCTCTGATCCTCTTCACTAATGCCCACGCCCGTATCTTTAACTTGCAGGGTAACGGCGGGCTGGCCTTGGAATTGCTCCAAGTACGCCTTAACGCTTATTTCACCATGCTCAGTGGCTTTAATGGCGTTCGCTAAAAGATTCAGCAATATCTGTAGGAACTTGCGTTTATCGCACTGGCACACGACCTCATCAACAAGGGGCTGCAGAATTAACCGCAATTGCTTTTCTTCTGCGAGCCCTCGAACCTGATCAACGGCATCGTCCAGTAGATTGTTAATACCGACAAGTGATACATCAACCCTCTCTTCCCCTGATTCTATTCTCGCCAAATCAAGGATGTCGCTAATCAGACCCGATAGGTGCTGAGCATTGTTATTCACCGTCACCAAAGCGTCATAGTCTTTAAAGCTAATGCCCCCTTCGAGACGGCCCATCAAGCGACTGGTGAAGCCAATAATTGAATTTAATGGTGTGCGCAGTTCATGCGACATGCTCGCGAGAAAATCAGATTTCGCGCGACTGGCTCGCTCAGCCAAGTCGCGGGATGCCTCCAGCTGCTTGGAGCGCTGATTAAACCAATAGGCCAGCATACCCAGCTCGTCTCGCTCCTCATAAGCCAGCGTCAACCCGGCTGCTTCGCTGTCGCTTTGCACCGACGCGCTCAACAACTCAACCATGTCGCTGATACGCCGCAGCACCCCGTGCTTCAGTACAATAAACGCCAACATGCCAAACACCAGCGTCGCCAGTGAAAGCCAGCCGATTAGCTGTAAACTGATGCCGTTGGTAATCGACAGGTAGGTCGAGCGTTTAAAAACAGTCACGATCTTCCAGTTAGACGCGGGCATCTGTAATACCACTACGGTGACTTCATCACCGATTAACAAATCGTTATCCACCGTAAAACGATCCACTTCGCTAGGGAAAGCCTCTTCCACATTGCGAGCTCGCCACAAGCCTGAGGCAATACGCTCCGATTCTCGCTGATCGATTTGGTAGCTGTTATCCCGCAGCCACGTCACCCACTGTCGAGCGTCCGAGCTAGCCATATTCGCCACACTCAAGCGCTGAGTCTCCAGCCGTACCAAGTGCCGGTCAATCAGAGAGAAGAGCGGGTAATTGGCCGCCAGCTCGCTGGTATAAATAAAATCGGCTGTGCGCTGATCACCTTCGACTCGCTCTTTGACCACCATGTCGATCTTAGGAAAAGTGATGAATTTATTATTGCGGTCTACCACGAACGCGTAAGCGTCCATGCCTTCAGTCAGCCGATCCAGTATGCTGGATACACCATCGAGCATAAGATCAATCGTCGCTACACCGCGAAATTCTCCCTGCGCACTGCGCATCGGCGCCGTGCAGGTCACCATCGACTGCTGCGAGAATGGATCGGTATAGGACTTAGACCAGTAGACCTTGCCCGGTGGCACTAGGCGCGCAGGGACATACCACTCTTCATGATGGTACCCCTCGCCCGCTGGGTCATTATAATCGTCAAAGAAAGCCAGCTCACCGCTTGGCTTGCGCCCCCAGAAAAAACTCCGCCGCTCTACACCTTCCGCAAACGCTCCCGGCTCGGGCCAAACACCACCGCCCGCAATCAAACCACTCAACCCAGGCTGATCCAACAAAGGTGGTATAACCTGATGATAAAGCGTCACATCTTTTGGAAGGCTCGTGGTAGCCATCGCCAAGCTGCGTGTAATGCCTTCAATCAGCCGCATCTGTTGCCCTAGGGCGAGTGCAATGTTGTGGCCTAACCTAACCTGCGCCTTGTGATTCAAGTCTTCCAACAAGGGCCGCCCTTGATACCAAATCACGCTAAAAATGACGACTACCAGCAAGACAATAAGCGACACCAGACCGCCAATCAGCCTAGATGACAAGCGTTGAGTAAGCAGGGGAGGGACGGAGGGTTCATCCATTACGGGAATCAATAAAAACCTCATGAACGGGGAAATATAAACTGCCCAAAGCATAGCCCATCTTGCCGTACGGCATGCTTTTAAGTCGTCAGCTTAGCCCCTCGCAACGCCCCACACAGGGTTCCCCATCAATAGGTGAGACACGCGCAGGCGATCTGTTATTGCGCAAGTTCAGTAAAGCCCAGAAGGATTGCTTGCGACGTTATGAGCTAAACGGGCGTATGGGAGGGGAAGAGTTCGCCGTCCTGCTACCGAGCACCGACTTGGCACAAGCACGCCTGACGGCCGAGCGCTTATAGGAGATGACCGAGACCTTATGGGGTTGGATAGCTGGGTGAAACACTAGGCCTAGTACGCTCCATCGGTGTTACAACACTGGGAAAGCACGGGAAAACACTCGATAAGCGGTGTTTTGTCGCCGACAAGCACCTTTATCTAGCCAAGGAAATAGGTCGCAATCGAGTCATCGCAGGTCAACCGAGAAGCCTGGCAGGCTCTCAAGTTCCAACTCGATTAGCGGCTCATCGCTACGCCCTGCTGCAAGGCAGCCGGAGCCTGTGCATCGGACTTAAATACATCCGTCGCGTTGACACTGCTCGCCAACACACCAAAGACAAAAACTAGTGCCGCGATGGTTAAAATATCTGCTTTCATGATCGGTCCCTAATCCCCTAGGTTCTATTTAGTTTTATTATTCAAAGGGGAGTGCTTTTATACATAAAAATGATTATCACGCCAACAATTTGGCGATTCTTTTTTCTAATCGACACACTACGAATCCCCGTCAATATTTTCTACTGCCGCGACACCGCAATGTGACGGGCAACACAACAACAGTGAGCACCTACTGACTTTTGGGCTCGAGATCACACTATTCGCCAGCTCACGACCAAAAACACCGAAATTCCGACGCGCCCGCCCCCAATACATTGCGCAACAGCCCATACCAGCGTCACCTAGAAACCCCAAGGCATAAAAAAGCCGGCGCCGCTTATGCGGGGCCGGCTTATAAAACCAGACAGGTTCGGGGCATCAGCCAAGAAAGAACTGGTAGGCCTCATTATCGGTTTCTTCCCAGTAGCGATAATTGAGAGAGTCGAGAAATTTCTTCACCTCTTTTTTCTCCGCCTTACCCGCCTGCATGCCAACCAGCACTCGGCCATAGGCCGAGCCGTGGTTGCGGTAGTGGAACATGGAGATATTCCAGCGACCGGCCAACTGCGTCAGGAAACTGAACAGCGCGCCGGGGCGCTCGGGGAACTCAAAACGAAACACCAGTTCATTGCCCACCTGCGGCGCGTGGCCCCCCACCATATGGCGAATGTGCAACTTGGCCATTTCATTGTCGGTCATATCAACCACTGCGTAGCCTTTGCCTTGTAGGTCACTCAACAGGGCCTTGCGATCATCGTCACCGGCGGCGACCTGCACGCCGACAAAGATGCGCGCCGACTGGTCATCCGCGTAGCGGTAATTGAACTCCGAGATGTTACGTTTGCCCAAGTCCTTACAAAAGGTCTTATAAGAGCCGGCCTTCTCAGGAATGGTGACCGCCAAAATGGCTTCGCGCTTCTCGCCAGTCTCCGTGCGCTCCGAGATATAACGTAAACGGTCGAAGTTGGTATTCGCACCCGAGTCGATGGCGATCAACGTCTGGCCTTCGCAGTTGTTGGCTTCGATGTACTTCTTTAAACCCGCCAGTGACAGCGCGCCCGCCGGTTCGGCAATCGAGCGAGTATTCTCGAATATGTCTTTGATCGACGCACAGATCTCATCTGTGTTGGCGGTGATCACATCGTCAATGGTGTCCTTCAACACACGGTAGGTTTCTTTACCTATCTGCGCCACCGCCACACCGTCGGCAAAAATACCCACCTGCGACAAGGTCACACGGCGCTTCTTCTCCAGCGCCGCTTTTAAACAGGCCGCATCTTCCGGCTCAACGGCAATGACTTTGATTTCTGGGCGCACGTACTTAACGTAAGCCGCCACGCCCGCTGCCAAACCGCCGCCGCCCACCGGTACAAAGATCGCGTCTATGTGGCCTGGGTGTTGGCGCAAAATTTCCAGCGCCACAGTGCCTTGGCCGGCAATCACATCGGGGTCGTCAAATGGATGGATATAGGTCAGGCCCTTTTCTGCCACCAGATTCTGCGCGTGGGCCGAGGCTGCATCGTAGGCATCGCCGTGCAATACCACCTTGGCACCGCGCGCGCGCACCGCATCTACTTTAATAGCTGGCGTTGTGCGCGGCATGACGATGGTGGCTTTCACCCCCAGCTTTTTTGCCGCCAGCGCCAAACCCTGAGCGTGGTTACCCGCCGAAGCGGCAATGACACCGTCTTTTTTCTGCTCGGCGGTAAGCTTAAGTAACTTGTTATAGGCGCCACGAATCTTGAAAGAGAACACCGGCTGCAGGTCTTCGCGTTTTAGCAAAATATTATTATTCAAACGGGTCGAAAGAAATTGCGCTTGATCGAGCGGGGTTTCTACCGCCAGATCATAAATACGGGCGTCGAGGATTCGCTTTATATAAGACTGAGGCATGCCGATGATCTTCAATTTAAGCTATAAAACAAGGAGGCCAGAAAACACCGGCCATAAAGCCTGCAGTCTAAACCATTAGCGCCAGCGCATACAGCCGACGAACCCTGTATAATACGCGCTTCTTCCGCTGCTCACCCATTCGTAACTCCTAGGCCCTATCGATGACCCAAGATGAACTCAAACAAGCCGTAGCACGCGCCGCCGTCGACTACATCAAACCCAAGCTCGACAGCGACAGCATTGTTGGCGTGGGCACAGGTTCAACCGCCAACTACTTCATCGATTACCTGGCCGAGATCAAAGGCCACTTTGACGGTACCGTAGCCAGCTCAGAAGCCTCCGCTGAGCGGCTGAAAAGCCACGGCATTCCCGTCTACGATCTGAACGTCATCGACAGCATGGCGGTCTACGTCGACGGCGCCGATGAAACCAACCCAACTCTGGAGCTCATCAAGGGCGGTGGCGCCGCCCTGACCCGTGAGAAGATTGTCGCCGCGGTTGCCGACGAATTTGTCTGTATCTGTGATGGCAGCAAGTGGGTCGAGGTGCTGGGTGGTTTCCCGCTGCCGGTGGAGGTGATTCCCATGGCGCGCTCGCACGTGGCGCGCGAGCTGGTCAAGCTGGGCGGCGACCCTGTCTACCGAGAAGGCTGCGTAACCGATAACGGCAACATCATCATCGATCTGCACAATATGCAAATCACCGATGCCAAGGCCACTGAGGCCGCCATCAATCAGATAGTCGGCGTCGTCACCAACGGCTTGTTTGCCGAGCGCAGCGCTGACCTACTGCTGATCGGCCGCGAGAGCGGTGTTGAACAGATCAAAAAGTAACCACTAGCAAGGGGCTCGGCAACCACCGTGCCCCTTGCGCTTACCCACTCGCCTTTATTTTATTCCTCTCTTTTTCCAGCTATTCGCCAGAGCTCCCCCTCGACATTGCCAATGCAGAGAATGAACTGGTCACCTCCTCCGTTAAGAGGCTCTAGGTGCGCAAGAAAAGAGCCTAGCCAAAAGTTACCCCCAAATACTGTGGATAACCGTGTGCTTAGCCCTCGCACAAGTCTCTTGAGCCAAGCGACATCAGCCTTCTAGGCCACTGCTCATTTGGCGATCAGGCTCGCAGTTTAGCTAAAGAACAGTCGTCCTCACCGCTACACAGCCCTCTAATTGCGCCTCAAGCTTATCGCCAACTACCAGCGGACCCACGCCAGCTGGGGTGCCCGTCAACACCACATCACCCGGCATCAAGGTGAAAATTTGACTGATATAACTCAACAATTGCGACACTGGGGTGATCATATCCGCGCTACAGCCCTGTTGCTGCAGCTCACCATTACGCTGCATTTGTAAGCGAGCCTGCGCCCAATCCAAATCACCTGGGCTGACAAAGTCGGACAGGGGACAGCTGCCATCAAAACCCTTGGCTTTATCCCATGGCTGCCCCTTTGCCTTCAGCTCATCCTGTAAGCTGCGCAACGTGAGATCGAACCCCAAACCAACGCCGACAATGGCCGCGATGCTGTCGGTCTCTGAAGCGTCGGTTAAGCGCTCGCCAATCAACAGCGACATCTCAGTTTCAAAGTGACACTCGCCACGGTTAGCTGGGATAGAAAAGCCGCCAGCCATGGGCACAATCGCCGTAGCGGGTTTCATGAACAAGAGTGGCTCAGTGGGAACAGGGTTGTTCAGCTCTTTCGCGTGGGCCGCGTAATTGCGCCCAACACACACAACCTTACCCACAGGCAGATTACACAGCACGCCATCCAGCCGGTGTTGATACGTCATAAGCCATTCCATCCACAGTCACTCAAATTTAGAGCGCCAGTGTGCCAGCCGTATAGCGAATAGCAAGCCGTCGCCCCCGTCATCTAAAGAGGCCAGCCCCCCATACTCGGCGTCAGCGAGCCCCCAACGCACTGAGACCAAACCTTTCCAACGGGTCAAAATCGGTGACGCGGGATGAGCCGTGAAGCTAGCGCTGAACAGCACATCACCCATTATCGAATAAGTAGACAAATAGCCGGTTAAACGCCCCATTCGGTTAGCCTTTTTAGAAAACAACTGTGGTAGAATGCCGCCCCTTTTTGGTCCCCCAAGGTTGTCCACGGGGCTTATGTGTGAATCAGTTGAGAGCAAATCATGGCTAAGATGTCGCTGGGTAAAGACAAAATTCGCGTTCTATTGTTGGAAGGTGTTCATCAGTCGGCGGTAGATACCCTGACAGCTGAGGGCTACACCAATGTCGAGTACCTAAAAACAGCACTGCCGGAAGATGAGCTGATCGAAAAGATCAAAGACGCTCACTTTGTCGGTATTCGCTCGCGCTCCCAGCTTACCCGTCGCGTCTTCGAAAACGCACCCAAGCTGATCGCGGTAGGTTGTTTCTGCATCGGCACCAACCAGGTTGACCTCAAGGCCGCTCAAGAACACGGCGTTGCCGTCTTCAACGCACCTTATTCCAACACCCGCTCGGTGGCCGAGCTGGTGTTGGCTCAGACCATTCTGCTGTTGCGCGGCATCCCCGAGAAGAACGCCGTATGTCACCGCGGTGGCTGGTTGAAGTCAGCGGTAGGCTCTTATGAGAGCCGCGGCAAGACTCTGGCCATTATTGGTTACGGCTCTATCGGCTCACAGGTTTCCGTCTTGGCCGAAGCGCTGGGCATGAACGTGATCTTCTTCGACACAGTGAGCAAGCTGCCGCTGGGTAACGCCACGCAGATCCGCAACATGCACGAACTGCTGGGCAAGGCTGATGTGGTCACTCTGCACGTACCGGAAAATGCCGCCACTCAAGACATGATGGGTGCCGCTGAGTTTGCCGCCATGAAAAAGGGCGCCATCTTCATGAACGCCGCGCGTGGCACCGTGGTTGATATCGACGCTCTGGCTGCAGCGATGGAATCGGGTCAAGTGGGCGGCTGCGCCGTCGACGTTTTCCCGGTTGAGCCACGCGGCAACGACGAAGAATTCGTCTCTCCACTGCGCGCTTTCGATAACGCTATCCTGACGCCACACATCGGTGGATCAACCGTGGAAGCTCAGGCCAATATTGGCCTAGAAGTCGCTGAGAAGCTGGCCAAGTACTCAGATAACGGCACCACCACCTCTTCGGTTAACTTCCCAGAGGTTGCCCTGCCTAGCCACCCGAACGCGCACCGTCTGCTGCACGTACACCAGAACGTACCGGGCATTCTCACCTCAATTAACCAAGTGTTCTCTGACAACAACATCAACATCGCCTCCCAGTACCTGCAGACCAACGAGAGCGTTGGTTACGTAGTGGTTGACGTCGACTCGGCCTACAGCGAAGTTGCCCTCAAGCAGCTGCGTGAAATCGACGGTACCGTTCGTTGTCGTGTGCTGTTCTAGACCACCTACCCGTCTAAGTGATTAGACAAACCTAGGGCTCCTTCGGGTAGCCCTTGGTACAAAAAGCCTCGACACAGTCGGGGCTTTTTTATGCCCAGCACTATGTCCCCCATCGAACACGAACGTCCACTAATAACTAAGCCGCCCCCCTCCGCGCAGCTGCTAGTAGCCTGCACTACACTAAAGAATAAATATTTGAGTGCCCATGCAGACATCGAGCCCTTAGCTGGGAGCTCACAGTGCACGGCAACCAAAGGGCGTAGCTATGCACACCGAGCAATACCTGTGGAACGGCCAGCAATGGCAGCCAGCACTGCCCGAAAATCATGCCGCCGATTGGGTCTTGGCCTTCGGCCAAGTCGAGCGCAAAGGTTTGCCCGCCGAACTAAAACAGGCCTTCCCTAACGCCATCGTCAGTGGCTGCTCTACCGCTGGTGAGATTCATCAGCAAGAAGTCTTCGATGGCCTCATCAGCGTCACCGCCATCCGCTTCGAAAGAGACACCCGCGTCACCGGCCACTGCTTGAAAATACACAACACGGAGGACAGTGAAGCCATAGGCCGACAACTCGGCCAACAACTCGAAAGTCATGCACTCAGGCACGTCTTTGTACTCACCGCAGGCCTCAACATCAACGGTTCGGCGCTAGCCGCAGGCGTCAGCCATGCAACCCATGATGGGGTTCTGGTGACCGGTGGGTTGTCGGGTGACGGGGCGAACTTTAGCCTCACCCATCAACTGTTCAACGACCTGCTGGACAACAACCTGGTCATGGCCATCGGCCTCTATGGTGAGAGCCTCAGCATCGGCCACGGCTCCATGGGCGGCTGGGACCCCTTTGGCCCCGACCGTGAGGTCACGCGCTCTGCCGGAAATGTGCTGTTTGAACTCGACAATCAATCGGCCCTCTCGCTTTATAAAACCTATCTCGGCGACTATGCCGCGGGGTTACCGGCAACCGGCCTGCGCTTCCCCCTGAGCCTGAGCGGTAACGGGGTTATGGGTGACGGTCTCGTGCGCACCATCCTGGCGGTGGACGAGCAGCAGCAGAGCATGACGTTTGCCGGCGACATACCTCAGGGCTGTCACGCGCGCTTGATGAAAGCCAATTTTGATCGCCTAGTCGATGGCGCCGCGCAGGCCGCCGAACACTGTGTGTCCATAGCGGGACAAGACAGCGAACTGGCCATATTGATCAGCTGTGTCGGCCGCAAGATGGTGTTGCAGCAGCGCACAGAGGAAGAGATCGAAAGTGTCGCCAGTATCTTGGGCGAGCAGGTAACACTCTGTGGCTTTTATTCCTACGGTGAAATTTCACCACTGCTGCCGGACGCCCAGTGTGCACTGCACAACCAAACCATGACCATCACCACCCTCGCCGAATACTGAGCCTAGTATGCACCGACTGCTTGCCCGCCAACTTAAAAAACACCTACAGGATGAGGCGCTGCGTGAGCAGCTGAGCGACTTCCTGCAATCGGTTGACAGTGCGTATAGTCAGGCAGACGAAGATCGCAAGCTGCTTGAGCACTCCATTGAGATGGCTTCACAAGAGCTGTTCGATCGCAACCAAGACCTCAAACAGCGCTTAGCGCAACAGCGCAGCACCCAAGAAAAACTCAGCCACACGTTGCACTTGATGAGCTCCACGCTCGAATCATCACTCGAGTCGGTGGTGGTGATCGATGCCCAGGACGAACCCGCTGTCTTTAACCAAAATTTTTTAAGCCTTATGGGGCTGACAGAACCACAACTGAGGCGCCTGCGCGCTGCCGATCTTTACCTACGCATTTCCTCGTTGATGCAGGACCCGAGGGCGCTCTACGTACAACATCAGCAGGTCAGCAAAGGCACCACAGCCTCCGCGACCCATGAACTCTACGACGGCCGCGTGTTTGAGTGCGACGTCACCTGGGACGGCGAAATTGGCTACCTCTGGAGCTTTCGCAACATCACCGAGCGCTACCGCCAGGAAGAGCAGATATTGCATCAAGCTCATCACGATGCACTCACCGGGTTACCCAATCGACTGCTGCTGCTCGACCGTATAGAACATGCAGTTGAACGCGCCAAACGTGATGGCGGCAAGCTGGCTATCTTTTACCTCGATCTGGACAACTTCAAGCACATCAACGACAGCCTCGGTCACGGGGCCGGTGATCAGCTGTTGATTCATGTCGCGCAACAACTGACTCAAGCGTTGCGCGAAGGGGACACGATTGCACGCTTAGGTGGTGATGAATTCGTGGTGCTGGCCGAGGACATGGAAACGCAGACAGAGGTCATCTATCTAGCCGAAACGCTGCTCAACGCACTCAAAGAACCACTGATCTACCAGCAACAACCACTGTTCTCCTCTACCAGCATTGGCATTGCCCTCTACCCAAACGACGGGCAAGAAGCGGGGCACCTGCTGAAAAATGCCGATTCCGCGCTCTATCAAGCCAAGGACGAGGGCCGCAATCGTTTTCACTTCTTTACCGACTCCCTCGAGCGCTTGGCACAGCATCGGCTAGCCATAGAAACCCAATTGCGCGGCGCGGTGCAGCAGGGCAATTTTGAAATGCACTACCAACCGGAGTTCCGCCTCAGTGACGGCCACCTGATCGGCTTTGAAGCGCTGCTGCGCTGGCCCACCGCAGACGGCTACACCCCACCCGATACATTTATTCCCATCGCCGAGTCAACGGGGCTCATCGTGCCGCTCGGTGAATGGATCATTGATTATGTCTGCCAACAACTGGCGCGCTGGCGACGCGCCGGTCACGATAACTTTTATGTGGCCATCAACCTCTCGGCCAAGCAGTTTCGGCACCAAGATATTTTTCAACAGGTTATCGAGTGCCTGAAAAAATACCAGCTACCCCATAGAATGCTGGCCATTGAGATCACCGAAAGCATGGTTATCAATGACCTAGACAAGGCCTGCACCATGCTGCGCCAATTCCAGCAGGCCGGTATCAAAGTGTGCATGGACGACTTTGGTACCGGTTATTCGTCGTTGAATTACCTCAAGCAGTTGCCCATTGATGTATTAAAAATCGACCGCTCCTTTATTGATGAAATCTCCGGATCAAAACAGAGCCGAGCCATTGTCTCGTCCATTATTTCACTGGGACAAAACTTGGAACAAGAAGTCATCGCCGAGGGCGTCGAAACAGATGCCCAGCTACAGGTGCTCACCGAACTCGGTTGTGATCTCGTGCAGGGCTACCTATTGGGTAAACCTTTACCGGCTCTAATACCTAAGGAATAGGCCCTCAGGCCTTCTCTCTAAGCCCCAGCCAGCGTAGACTGCCGACCACTTTGTTAAGACTGCATAAGCCATTATGAGCCAAGCACCGAGCCCCCGAGAGAATACCGATAATTATCGAGAACTGTTTCTCAATGACATTGCCTTGATGGATGTGCGCGCACCGGTCGAATTTGACAA
>Ga0209396_1004819_pt1 | contig 12983 bp, 7 predicted proteins | sample GOMGulsemesocosm_6_FD_184638 | JGI IMG/M metagenome (GOLD analysis project Ga0209396, IMG submission 184638) | Methane-oxidizing microbial communities from mesocosms in the Gulf of Mexico - GOM8C Gulf of Mexico (SPAdes) (version 2) | ecosystem: Environmental > Aquatic > Marine > Cold seeps...
AAACACCTTCTTCTTCAAAACGACTAAAAGCATCGGCAGATAATACTTCTGCCCATTTATAGCTGTAATAACCAGCAGAATAACCTCCACCGAAAATGTGACCAAAGCTATGCTGAAAACGATTAAAATCTGCAGCTTTCACTACTGAATATTCATCGCGTACTTGATTCAACGTTGTTTGAATATAATTATCATTCGGGTTTTCAGGCTGATAATCTCTATGCATTTTAAAATCAAAAATACTGAACTCTAACTGACGTAACATTTGCATCGCTGATTGATAATTTTTCGCTGCTAGCATTTTATCTAACATGGCTTGTGGTAAAGGCTCGCCAGTTTCATAGTGGCCCGAAATAAACGCTAAGGCTTCTGGCTGCCAGCACCAGTTTTCTAAAAATTGACTAGGTAACTCAACGGCATCCCATGGAACCCCGTCGATACCGGAAACACCGCTGGCGTTAATTTGTGTCAGCATATGATGAATACCATGACCAAATTCATGAAATAAGGTTACCACTTCATCATGAGTGAATAGTGCAGGTTTATCGCCAATTGGTTTATTGAAGTTACAGGTTAAGTAAGCAACAGGGTATTGAATATCACCATTGGCGAGTTCACGACGACCTTTACAGTCATCCATCCATGCACCACCACGTTTTTTAGCGCGAGCGTATAGATCTAAATAAAAGCTGCCGCGTAAGTTGTTGTCGCGGTCGAACACTTCAAAAAACTTCACATCTTTGTGCCAAGAATCAATATTAGACTTTTCATTGATGGTTAAACCAAATAAACGATGAACCACTTCAAATAATCCTGATACTACTTTGCTTTCCGGGAAATAAGGACGACATTCTTCATCGGAAATAGCATAGCGACTTTGTTTTAATTTTTCGCTGTAATAAGGCAAGTCCCACGCTTGTAAGTTACTTTGTTGGTATTCTGATTCGGCGAATTCTTTCACTTCTGTTAAGTCTTGTTGGCCTTGTGCTTTAGATTTCACGGCAAGGTTTTCTAAGAAGTCTAAAACTTCATCTGTCGATGTTGCCATTTTTGTCGCGATAGACTTTTCAGCAAAATTATTGAAACCCAGTAATTGAGCAAGTTCGTGACGTAACGTGAGTAATTCATTCATTATTTCACTGTTATCGAATTTACCAGCATTTGGGCCTTGATCTGAAGCACGTGTAACAAAACCACGGTAAAGTTGTTCACGTAATTTAGCATTGTCGCAATACGTCATCACCGGCAAATAACTTGGAATGTCTAAAGTAAATATCCACCCTTGTTTCTCATGTTCTTTTGCTAATAAAGCAGCTGCTTCAATGGCGCTATCAGGTAAACCTGCTAGTTCATCTTTATTGCTAATATTAACGTGGTAAGCATGTGTAGCGTCGAGTAAGTTATTGCTAAACGTAGAGCTGAGCTCGGATAAACGAGTAACTACTTCACCATAGCGCTTTTTGTCTTCATCACTTAAGGCAATACCTGATAATTTGAAATCACGTAATGCGTTATTAATAACTTTCTTTTGAGCGGTATCTAATTGGTTGTATTCTTTGCTATCTGCAAGTTGTTGATAGGCATTGTATAAACCCTGATGTTGACCGACAAAAGTACCGTATTCAGATAAAAGTGGTAAACACGATTCATAAGCTTCACGCAATTCATCACTGTTAACTACTGAATTCATATGAGAAACCGGAGACCAGAGCTTGCTAAGAGCATCATCACTTTCGTCAGTGGGGTTAACCAAGTTTGCCCAAGTAAATGTTTTTTCCTCCAGTACTTTCGCAATCACAGCCTTACATTCTGCTATGGCATGTTCAACGGCAGGTTTTATGTGTTCAGGTTTTATTTGGGAAAATTTCGGTAACGCTGAATCAACTAATAATGGATTGCTCATAATGGTGTATTCTTTAATGAATGATAATGTAGATGTAGGACCTTTATTAGCTATATTCAAGGCTGGTCAGATTTTTGTTTTCAAACTAGCTAGTTTTACCAAAAAGATGCAAGTAAATCGTTAACGTTAAACGTGTTAAATAATTGTTATTTCATTATTAAACAAGTTGTTATCTGGGGGATTCGAAGTGTTTAACGTTTATTTTGTGAGCAAATAACTTATACTGGAAGTAATAAAGTTCTTTCCGTAAATCATTTTTATTGAGGTGATATGTTTCGATTAGTAAATGTCAGTTTATTGATGATCAGCATAGCGGTAACTGTGTTTTTTTCAAATAGAGTTCAAGCTGAAGTAAATAATCTGCATTTAGAAAATTTATCTGTTGAGCATGGTTTGTCTCAAGGAACGATTACATCTATATTTCAAGATAGTGAAGGCTTTATGTGGATTGGCACAGAAAATGGCCTTAACTTATACGATGGCTATAGTTTCAGAAACTTAGCGGGCCCAGATAATGACTTTGATCGTTATGCTGTTTACGAAATCATTCAAACGACAGATAAATTATTATGGTTAAATGTCGCAGGCAAGGGCATATATACATACAGTAAACAGACAGATCAATATCAAAAAATTTTAGCGACAGACCCAGACAATGAAGCATACTATCTTATTGATATGGTCGAAGATGATCAAGATAACGTCTGGATAGCCAGTAATAAAACCATTATTTTCTATGATAAAAATAGCCAAAAAATTGCTCGTGTTTTAGATTTAAGTACAGAACTACCCACTTTTAATCGTATTCATCAGCTTCTCTATCACCAAGATATATTATACATTGCGACTCGGGTCGGTTTATTTGCTCTGAATGTAAATACTATGTCGTGGAAAAAATTACCTAACATTATTGCTTCACCACTGGCCTCTGTTGAATTTGACAATGCTGGCGCAAATAAAATATTCAATTTACATATCAGTAAAGAAAATCGCTTATATCTAGGTACAGACTTTGGTATTTACAGCCTGGCTGTCGATAATATCAAAAGCTATATAGCCGATGACTATCCGTTATTGCCCTATAACGTTATTGACGAGTCCATATCAAGCTGGCGTTTTTTCCCCGATGGAAAAAATTTATATATAGGTAGTCATCTAGGCTTGTCGGTAATAAATATGGAGAATGAAAAAACAGAATTTTTGTTTGGCTTTAATGATGCTATTGATAATGTCAGTAGCAATATTGTTGCTTCGTTAATTAAAGACCAGCAAGGCGTTTTTTGGCTAGGCTCTAATGCAAATGGCATTTATAAATGGAATCCTAAGCAAGGGAATATAAATAACTTTTATTATAAAAAGAAGCAAAAGAATAGTTTATCAGATAATGTGGTTTGGTCTATTACCGGCCGTAAAAATCACCCCGAACAACTATGGGTAGGCACATCAAACGGCATAAATTTACTGAATAGTGAAACTGCAACGGTTGAACATTACTTGGTTTTAGATAACCCAAAAGGCATTTATCATAGTAGTAATGTAACAGGCCTCTTTGAAAATGAACAAAAACAGCTTTGGATTTCGACTCTAAAAGGTGTGAAGCTTTTTGATATTGAAAAAAAGCAATTAATGGATATTCCTTATGATAAGAATATAAAAGATGTTTTATCGCTACAGCAGTATTATTTATATTATGACCGTTATAATACATTGTGGAGTATTAGCGATAAAGGTTTCAACCGAATTCTGTTAGATACCGGAGAAATAGATCCCTTAACTGAAATCACAGAAGCTTTAGGCGAAGCGAAGGTAAGTTATGTTTTAGGGTTTTTACCTAACAGTGAAAAAATGCTATTTTTTACTCAAAATAGCTTATGGTATTTCGATATCGCCACACGAAAAAGTAAGCTGCTTTATATACATTCAAATATTAAAGAGAATGATTGGGCATTTGTGGACTCTTGGGTTATCGATCAGCAGGGAGTTTTTTGGTTTGGTCTTTCTGGACAAGGTTTAATTGGCTTAGACGCAACAACCTTTACCAAAAAATATATTTATAACAAAAGTAATTCTATTGTTGATCAAAATGTTTATGGATTATTAATTGATAAATCCGGTGATATTTGGTTTTCAAGTCATAATGGTATTTACACTATAGATCATCAAACTCAAGATATTCGTAATTTTGGCATTCAAGATGGTTTATCAGCTAAAGAGTTTAATAGTGATGCTTATCATTCGCTTGACAATAACATGTTTGCTTATGGCTCCATTAATGGCTTAAGTATTTTTGATCCATTGACACTCAAAGACTCGCATACTGATAGCGCATTAACTGTACATGCCACCAATGTTCATATTTTGTCTCGAGATTTGTCTTTACCTTCAAAGTTAAACAGTGGTGACACCGTTCACTTACAGCATGATGATGTCGGAATTAGAGTTAATTTTTCACCTTTAACCTATTCCAAAAGACATATCCTTTTTGAATACCAATTAAGTGGTGTTGATAATGTCGCTTACCCAATTACCACTGAAAACTATATCACCTTCCCAAGTTTACCTTCAGGTGAGCACAGCTTAGAAGTCAGGGTGAAGTATGCAGGAACGAAAAATTATTCAGAACGTCTTATTATCAATTTTGTTGTTGATTATGCACCATGGTCATCGCCATTAGCTTACTTAATTTATAGTGCAGCCTTTTTGACCTTATTAATATTATGGTATGCCAAGCGTCGACAAAATACTCGTTTATTACTCGCAGCCCATGAAGAAGTTAAATATCGTGAAAACCGTTTGCAGTTAGCATTAACGGGAAGTAATAGTGAAGTATGGGACTGGCAAAGCAGCAATAACCTAATGTTCGCCAAAAGAGCCTCTGACGAATTAGGTTATAGCGATTATAAATATTCATATAGTTTTGAAAAACATTTGGCGTTGATACATAACGATGAACGAGAAATGTTTCATTCACGTTGGTTGAAATTTTTAGAATTAGCTGACTTAAGCGGAAGCTTTTCATGTAGTTACAGAATGAAAAAAGCAAATGGTCAATGGTTGTGGTTTAAAGATTTGGGGAAAATTGTTGCTACCGACGTAAAAGGTAAACCCAGCAGAATAACCGGTGCTTATACCAATATTACCCAATCAATCGTTGATGCAGAGCGCGCCAAATTTTATGGTGAAGCCTTTAAAAAAACTAAAGATTGGGTTGTGATTATTAGTGACAACTTTAGCCGGGTTATTGCTAATGAATCTGTCAGAAAAGTTTTTTCCTGGCAAGAAGAAGAATTTGCTTTTGACGCTGGTTTGTTTGGTTTAAGTGAACAACGCTTTAATTTTTACCTTAAATTATTTGCTCATTTAAAAGCTGGTGAAGATTGGCGTGGCGAAGAGTTAATAAAAAATAATGAGGGTCAAGAATTTCATGTAATTCTAACCGTAAATGCCAACATTAACGAAGCGACTGGAAGTATATATTATGTTTGCATCTTTACCGATATATCAGCCCAAAAGCATGCGGAAAAAGAACTGATATATTTAGCGAATTATGATCACTTAACTGGCTTACCTAATCGTTCATTATTGTTAGATCGCATTCAACATGCCATGGATTATTCGGCAAGAATGTCGCAGCCGATCGCTTTGTTTTTTATCGATTTAGATCGTTTTAAACAAGTGAACGACTCATTAGGGCATGATTGCGGTGACCTACTCTTACAAGAGATTTCGCAACGTCTTACGAACATACTTCGAGTTGATGATACTATTGCACGTATCGGAGGCGACGAATTCGTTGTGCTACTTGAATCTTTTCGTGGCAATAGTCAATTAGGCAATATCGCTCAGAAAATTATATCTTCAGTTGGTGAACCTGTAGAATTAAATGGCAATATCGTTAGCATAGGTGCCAGCATAGGTATTGCACTTTACCCCGAGGATGCAAAAGATAGCGATGAATTATTAAGAAATTCAGATGTTGCTATGTATCATTCAAAACAACTAGGTCGTAATATTTTTCAGTTTTTTACTCCACGCATGAATGCTGAAGCCAGCCAACGTTTAGCCGCAGAATCTGCGCTTAAACTTGCTCATGAGAATGATGAATTTATTAATCATTATCAGCCGATTGTTGATTCTTACCAAGGCAAAGCAATAGGTGCAGAATTACTATTACGTTGGCAAAGTGAAGATGGTTTAATACCACCAAATAACTTTATTCCGCTTGCTGAAGATTTAGGTTTGATTATATCGATGACCGAAGATGCAATTTTGCGCGGTGTGATAGCGTTGAAATCCTGGCGAGAAATTCGCCCTAATATGTATCTTTCGATTAACTTATCAGCGCAGCACTTTTTGAAAGATGATTTAATTACTTATTTGAAAAATATACTTCATATTCATAAGTTACCCGCTGAAGCCTTAAAATTTGAAGTGACAGAAAGTATGCTTATTTCAGACCCTGAAAAAGCAATATCGACTATGCAAGCACTTGATAAATTAGGCGTTGTTTTGGCATTAGATGATTTTGGTACAGGTTATTCATCGCTTTCTTATTTAAAGAAACTCCCTCTGAAAATATTGAAAATTGATCGTAGTTTTATTTCTGGTATTGGGCGAAATACTGCTGATGAAGCCATTGTTGAGGCTATCTTGGCGTTAGCATCAAGCTTAAAAATGATTTGCATTGCTGAAGGAGTAGAAAATAAAGCACAGCTGAAATTTTTAGGCAATAAACACTGTCATCTTATTCAAGGTTTCTTATACAGCAAACCCGTTGAAAGCTGTAAAATATTGGAATATTTACAAGCTGATACTATTGAAATACAAACAAATAAACCAGAGTAAGGGGCTAGCTTGAATAATAGCTATTCTAACCTTATATCTAACGTAACCCTCATTTTCTAGGAATAACCTATGACCCAACATTTTGACTTTCTTGCTATTGGCGCAGGAAGTGGTGGTATAGCATCAGCAAACCGCGCGGCAAAACACGGTAAAAAAGCGGCAGTAATTGAAGCAAAACATATTGGCGGAACTTGTGTAAACGTAGGCTGTGTTCCTAAAAAAGCTATGTGGTATGCTGGGCAAATAGCTGACGCTTTACATTACGCGGCAGACTATGGTTTTAAAGCGCCGTTACAGGGGTTTGATTGGTCAAAGTTGGTACAAAACCGAGAAGCTTATATTGAACGAATTCATGCGGCTTATGCTCGGGGTTTTGCTAGCAATGATGTTACAGTTATTAATGGCTTCGCTAAATTTATCAATAAAAATACCGTTGAAGTAAATGGCGAACGTATCACCGCAGACCACATTGTGATTGCAACAGGCGGACGTCCGAGCATTCCAAACATCGAAGGTGCTGAATACGGCATTGATTCAGATGGTTTTTTTGCATTAACAGAACAGCCTAAAAGTGTTGCTGTTGTTGGTGCAGGTTATATTGCTGTCGAGCTTGCAGGCGTATTTCATGCGCTGGGTACTAAGTCGCATTTATTAGTACGTAAAGAAAAGCCATTACGAGCTTTTGATGACATGCTTAGCGACACCTTAGTTGAGCAGATGGCAAAACATGGTCCGACGCTCCATAGCCAGAGTATTCCTACACGCATTGAAAAAGATGAAAACGGTCAATTAACCGTTCACCTAGAAAATGGCAAAACTGTTGGTCCGGTAGACTCTTTAATTTGGGCAATTGGTCGTGAGCCAGCAACCGATAATATTAATCTTGAAGCGGCTGGCGTTGAAACTAATGAACGTGGTTTTATCCCAACCGACAAGTATCAAAATACCAATGTTGAAGGTATTTATGCCGTGGGTGACAATACCGGTCGCGCGCAATTAACGCCTGTTGCTGTTGCTGCAGGTCGCCGTTTGTGTGAGCGTTTATTTAACAATAAGCCTTATGAACACTTAGATTATTCAAATATCGCCACAGTAGTTTTTAGCCATCCCGTAATTGGTACCGTTGGTTTATCAGAAAAAGAAGCAATTGCTGAATACGGTGAAGCTCAAGTGAAAGTCTATAATTCACAGTTTACCGCTCTTTACCAAGCGATTACTGAAGATTATCGAGATCCAACTCGCATGAAGCTTATTTGCGTGGGCAAAGAAGAGAAAATCGTGGGTATTCACAGTATTGGCTTTGGTAGTGATGAGCTCTTACAGGGCTTTTCAGTTGCAATGAAAATGGGCGCAACTAAAGCCGACTTCGATAATACGATCGCTATTCACCCAACCAGTGCAGAAGAGTTTGTTACCCTCACTTAAAAAACGGCATATATCAATAATGTGTAAGGCTTTATTTTTAAAGTCTTTTATAAATTTCATGAAGTAAAATAGGGCGATAGTTGTGTAACTATTGCCCTAGTAATTGATAGAAGAATGCACTACTCGTTAGAAATTTGTTTGGAAACTTAAGCCAATTGACTGATAGTCACCAACATCTGTATAGCTGATGCGCATTTTATTTTCAAAAAAAACAAGGCTAGTATTGTAGCCAGAAGCGCTGTTCATACCATCTCTTTGCTCTAGGGCAACCTTAATAGTGTATTTATCTTGCTGAAGTTGTGTACCCAATCGAGTAACGTACAGATAATCTTTCCACAGCCCTTGCGAATTATTGTCAAAACTTTGTTTAATATCCCCACCTTCTAAAAAAATTAGATGTTCATTGTTAATGTGGTAGGCAATACCTAAGGTTAATTCGGTTTCATCAAAATAAAAGTCATTATTGTGTTTTTCATCACGGGTGCTTTGGTGTGAAAGCTTGCCATAAAAATTAATCGAGTTATTTTTTAAAGGAAATTGGACTTTGGCTGAAGCTTTAAAACCTGTGCCGCTATAATCATTTAGGCTAGTATGCACAGCACCCAAATTAACTTGTGCGGTTAATGTTTCTTCTTGGTGTGCAAATGCTGAAGAGCTAATGAATAACGAGCTAAAAATTATTGATTTAGTTATATTTTTCATGTTGTTACCTTGCTTTCTTTTAATTAAATAATTTAGATTGAGGTCATCTTAAATGAAGGAATAAAATTAAGTTATTTAAAGTGCTAAGCGGTTAGAAAAAATGATGAATGGTATTGTTGATACAAAAACATGGATATTAATACACATTAAATCAACGGATTAGAGTACGTCTAAATGTTTTTACAGGTATTGGGTGACTGAGTTACTGTGTCGCTAACGCTATATTTTATGTGGATTCATTGGTTTTTGAGTAGAGATTTTTGAACGATGATATTTTAGATAAACTAGGCTTAGTGCGTAAACCAGGAATGCCAACTAAGAGTCGTTACGTGAATGATGTTAACATTAGGTATAAATGTCTTAACAATAAGATAAACCATAATTATTTTAAATAAATTAAGGTTTATCTCATTAAGCTTTAACGATAGAACATAAAATAAACTACCGAGTGATCTTTGTGATTAGATAGATTCTATCCAGCCAAATTTATCTTCACGGGTACCATATTGAATACCGGTTAATTCATCATATAAATGTTTGGCAACCGCTCCCGTTTGATTGTCATTAATAACGTACTCATTACCTTTGAAACTAAATTTTCCAACAGGGGATATGACTGCTGCGGTACCACAACCAAAAACCTCGGTTATTTTCCCACTGCTAATGTCAGCTAATATTTGCTCAATATCTAAACGTTGCTCAAATATCTCATAACCTAGAGTTGGTGCCAATTTCAAAATTGAATCACGGGTGATCCCTGGTAGAATACTGCCGCTAAGCGAAGGGGTGTATATTTTTTTACCTTCATAAACAAAACATATATTCATAGCGCCCACTTCTTCGATATAGCGACCTTCAATTGCGTCTAACCATAAAACTTGTGAGTAACCTAACTTACTAACGTCTTCAGAGGCATAAAGGCTAGCTGCATAATTGCCTCCAGTCTTAGCTTCACCAACGCCGCCTTTAACAGCACGACGGTACTCATCAGCTACGTAAACAGAAATTGGGCTTAAGCCTTCTTCAAAATAAGATCCCGCAGGGCCTGCAATTATAAAGTGCGAATAATTCGAACTCGCACCTAAGCCAAGTTTAGGACTAGTAGCGATCATTGTTGGACGAATATACAAAGACGAACCATCTTGTGTCGGTACCCAGTCTTGATCTAGGTATACTAATGATTTAATTGCCTCGAGATGAAGAGCTTCGTCAACTTCAGGCATAACCATGCGCTTAGCAGAGCGGTTAAAACGCTTAACGTTTTCTGACGGGCGAAATAAATTTATCCCACCGTTTTGTGTGCGATATGCTTTGAGCCCTTCAAATATCTCTTGGCTATAATGAAAAACAGCTGCTGATGGGTCAAGTACTAATGGATGATAAGGGCTGATCAACGCATTATGCCAACCTTTATCTTGGTCAAACTCCTGAGTGAACATATGGTCAGTAAAAGTTACACCAAAGCTAAATTCTTCAGGGCAAGATTGACGTTTTTCTGGGCTAAGAGATTGTATTTTTATAGTCATATTTTTCCGTGTAATAGCTGTTTATTTCACCTTTCAACAATGGCGTAACCACTGATAAAAGTAAGTCATTACTTGATTTACTATAGATTTAAAGAGCAAATATCGAGCAAAGCTTGTTTAGTTAATACCATTTTACAACGCTTGCTCTCTATTTAAAACTAGGGGAAGTCAGATACAGAACCGCTGGTAATGATATATACATGTTTAGGTATAGATGAAATATAGCATGACAGTCGTTAAGTAGTCATGCCAAAATAACATGTGAAATGGCTAATTGTTAGATTAAAAAATTAATAATTGGTGCCATATTGATTATTATCACCAATATTAAATAATTAATTAAAAGTAAAGGATGTAACGCATTATGCTTGATTTTACGCTAGACAAAACTGACATTGAGATATTAATGGCATTACAACTTGATGCTGATATTTCTAATTTAGAATTGGCTGACAAGATATCTCTTTCTCCTTCGCCTTGTTCCAGACGTGTAAAATTGTTAGAAGAGGCAGGATTTTTTCGTGGCAAAGTGACCTTGTTAGATCCACAAGCGGTTGGCTTACCGGTAAATGTTTTTCTTCAAATTACTTTAAGTAGGCAAAAAAAGGAAAAGTTAGCTGTTTTTGAAAACAACATTAGCCAGTTTGCTGAAGTTATGGAGTGTTATTTGATGACTGGTGATTTTGACTATCTCATTAAAGTGGCGGTACCTGATCTGATGAGTTATCAAATTTTCTTAGATAAAGTCACTGAAATGGAAGGCATTAGCCTGATAAAAAGTAGTTTTTCATTGAAGCAGATTTGTTATAAAACAGAATTACCGTTAAAACATTTAAGTGCTGTTTAATATGTAAACCTAAAAGTCTTTGTTTTGTTGGGCTGCTTGTGGGTAGTTATTATTTTACGATGTTTTGTTGTCTTTCTTGCCAATTATCTTCTTATATAAATTATTCGATGACCATGCTAAGTTAATAAATAACAGCGAGTTAACCCAGTAGCTGCTTTCAATAGTTGCATCTTTTGCATAGTGTTCATTCTTCAACTATTTGGCGCCGCTTAGCTAGCCTTATAACAATAAATCAATTTCTGGAGATATTATGGATAATAGAGATGAACTAATACGTTTCACTAAAAAAGGTATCGGCTTTCCTTGTGCAGGGTTACTTATTATGTGCATTTGCGCTGTAGTGGTTAATTTTATGCCACAAAGACAGGCTTTAATCACAGTTATATTTGCTACAGGCAGTACCTTTCCAATCGCCTTCTTTATTTCAAAATTTTTTAATGTAAATCCATTTGCTAAGTTTCCACCATTATCAAGCTTGGCGACAGTTTTAGCTTGTGCTCAATTTTTATATTGGCCAGTGCTGATCTTAGTGCTGCAATTAACTCCCGATTGGTTTCCATTTGTTTTAGCTATTCTTTTTGGCTCTCATTTCATTCCTTTTGGCTGGCTTTATAAAAGTAAAGCTTACTATTTTATCGGCATAGCTATGCCAGCCGCAGGATGTGTAATGGCGCTGGGGGGAAGTGAGTTTTCTTATACATATACCTTCTTAACTTTAATTCCTGTGTATTTAATTACCTGTTTAATGCTCGTTAAAGAAAACTCAACACTTGAGTATGCAACAACATAACGTTAATCATTAGTGATGTTACAAAAGGAAATTCATTTGAAGAATCAAGTTAAGGGGAACTTTCAAATAATCGCGGCTACAATTTCAACGCTATATTTTAATTTTATTTTTTATAAAAGTTGTTAAAGGTCAAAGTAGCGGATTAATGAAAGTCTTAGCTGGGCTTTTTGTCTTATCATTATTGTTAATGCCGTTTATTATTTGGGGTGTCTATAGCTCTATACAGCAAGGCAATACTAATCCGTAGGCTAAGGCTCAGTTAAACAAAATGGTTAATCGTTTGATCGGATTCGCGTCACTCGATATATTAGTAATTTATATGCTCACTTAAGACGAAGGAATATACTATGTTACAAGAAATCCAAGGAAAAAATGTTGTTGTATCACTCGGTTCAACCGAATTTAGTTATGTCGTGAAAGGCGAAGTACTAGATGTTTCAGATAACTGGTTAAAGTTAGAATCCAAAAAAAATGTTGAGTACATCAGAATAAACGAAATTGTTAAAATTGTTGTTTCTTAGTAAATCCGAAATATGGTTTAGCTTAGTACTACTCGGGTAGTAAATATTAGCCCCTTGATGGGGCGTTATCGACGGTAAGCTGAATTCACGGACCAAGTGCACCACTTTTACGCTGCTAAAAACACTTCATTTGCCGTCTGGTAATTCAATATTTTCCGGGGTCTATTGTTTATTTTATCGATAACCCTTTTAACTTGTCTATGTGTAACTTCCGTAAAATTACTTTTTTTAGGGAAATAGCGTCTAATAATGCCGTTAGCATTTTCATTAGAGCCTCTTTGCCAAGAACTATACGGATCAGCAAAGTAAATATTGGTCTTTATTGCTTTGGCGACTTGCTTAAAGCCATAAAACTCTCTTCCATTATCAAAGGTGATACTGCTGACTTTTTCTTGATAGGGCTTAAGTAGCTGAATAATCGTTT
>Ga0209396_1004820_pt1 | contig 12981 bp, 8 predicted proteins | sample GOMGulsemesocosm_6_FD_184638 | JGI IMG/M metagenome (GOLD analysis project Ga0209396, IMG submission 184638) | Methane-oxidizing microbial communities from mesocosms in the Gulf of Mexico - GOM8C Gulf of Mexico (SPAdes) (version 2) | ecosystem: Environmental > Aquatic > Marine > Cold seeps...
TTCACGACGTAGAAACTCTCATCAAAGCCGCCGACAAGTTGCGCCTGACGGTATCTATGTTGATGATGCGGCGCCACGAGAAGGATTTTCTGGCCAGAAAACTGCCCAAGTATGTCGCCAAGATGGCTACTCAACGGCAGATCTTTAATGAGTTATTAAGTGGCGAAACCCTTCCGCAAGAAGACCTAAAATCCATCCAAAAAAGTATGGCGCTCTACCAAAGTAACTTCGCCAAGATGGTCGGAAACATGGACGATGCAATGGTGATTCAGGCGGAATTCCGCAAGCATGTGCATGCCATGGAAGCCACCCTGAACACACTTAGCAGCAAGATTCCCGAGATACTCGAAAGTAACCAACAGGCTTTCGAGGAGGACATAGGGCTGGCGAACCAGTTATTCATGACCTCGTTGATTAGCACGGCGCTGGTGATTGCCACCGTGCTGCTGTTATTGCTGCGCAACATTTTGCGCCAGTTGGGCGCCGACCCCTCTGAAGTCAAAGAGATTGCCGAGAGCATTGCCGCGGGTAATCTCAGTCGGGAGATCAACGCTAGCGCGAACGGACAACACCTGGGCGTCTATGCGGCGATGATTAATATGCAGCAACAATTAACCCAGGTGGTGCGGCAGATTCAGGACAACGCCGATCAAATTTCCTCGGCGGCCGGACAGGTCAGCGATACCGCCAACTCCCTGAGTCAGGCGGCCAGTGAACAGGCAGCCAGTGTCGAGGAAACCAGCGCTTCAATTGAGCAGATGGGCGCCTCTATCAGCCAGAACAGTGAAAACTCACAGCTGACCGACACCATCGCCAGCGAGTCGGCCACGGCAGCCGGCGCAGGCGGCGAGGCGGTGGCCGGTACGGTAGCGGCCATGACACAAATCGCCGAGAAGATATCCATCATCGAAGATATTGCCTACCAAACCAATATGTTGGCACTGAATGCCGCCATTGAGGCGGCGCGCGCCGGCGAGCACGGCAAGGGCTTTGCCGTGGTGGCCGCCGAGGTGCGCAAGCTGGCGGAGCGCAGCCAGGTAGCCGCGGCGGAGATAAGCACACTCACCGGCGACAGTGTCAAGGTGGCCGAAAAAGCCGGCTCGCTGCTCACCAAGATGGTGCCGGACATCACTAAGACCGCGGAACTGGTGCAGGAAATCAGCGCCGCCTCCGAGGAGCAGTCCAGCGGTGTCGGGCAGATCACCAGCGCCATGCAACAGCTCGACAAGGTCACCCAGCAAAATGCCGCCGGTTCCGAAGAGCTGGCCGCCACCGCCGAGGAGATGCAAGCCCAGTCGCTGAACCTACAGCAGGCCGTGGCCTTCTTCCGTCTGACGGGGCGCAAGCCGAGTGGCACCAGAGCCTACAGTTCAGCGACCAGCACACCGCCCGCACCAGCCGTAGCGATGCAGCAGGCAGAGGCTGTGGATAAGATTGACGAATCCAAGTTTGAGCGGTTTTAATCTTATCGAAGCTGAGTAACAGTATTTTGTAAACGTATTGTGTGATTTTGGAGGCTCTCGATGACGGTCAAGAAGCTGTTTATTAGCATCTATTCGGTTCTGACACTGCTGATGTTGGCGCTGGCAGTGCTCACTATGATGATGTTGAAGAATCAAAATATTCTCAATGAAAAACAGGATGTTCGTTATCTCTCTTATGTCGCGGCCGATGAGCTGCGACAGAGCTCTGACGACTTGACGCGGCTAGCTAGGACTTATGTGTCTTCGGTCGATAGCAAGTATGAAGATGAGTACTGGCATATTCTCGATGTTCGCGGTGGCAAGAAACCCCGGGCCAATGATACGGCCATCGATCCGGGAAAAACTATTTCCTTAAACGACATCATGAAAAATCTGAACTTTACCGCAAAAGAATTCGGCAAGCTGAAAGAGGCCGGGGATAACTCAAACGATCTGGTAACCACCGAAACCATAGCCATGAACGCAGTCAAAGGTCTCTTCGATGACGGCAGCGGCGGTTATACGAAAAGAGGTGAACCCGACTTCACCCTCTCCAGACGGATTATGTTTGATGACAAGTATCACAGCGATAAGGCCAAGATTGTGGAACCTATCGATGAGTTTTTTATACTGCTGGATAAGCGTACAAAAGAATCTGTCGATATGCATGTGAGTCTCGGCAATACCTATCTGGTCATTATTATTATTATTATTGGTGTCGGCATAACCTCGACTATTGGTTCTTATTTTATTATTGATCGAAAAATTCTCCGTCAGCTGGGGGCCGATCCCGCCGAGGTGCGGGCAGTGGTCGAGAGTATCGCCGCAGGAGATCTATCGAGGGACTTAACAGGCGAGGATGGCGGTGAGCGCCGAGGGATTTATGCGGCGATGATGATCATGCAGCAACAACTTATCGATGTAGTTCAAAAAATCCAGTCCAATGCCGATCAGATCTCTTCAGCTGCGGGGCAGGTCAGTGACACAGCCACCTCGCTGAGTCAGGCGGCCAGCGAGCAGGCGGCCAGCGTTGAGGAGACCAGCGCCTCGATTGAGCAGATGGGCGCCTCCATCAGTCAGAACAGTGAAAACTCACAGCTAACCGACTCTATTGCCAGTCAATCGGCCAGCTCCGCTGGCGATGGTGGTGAGGCGGTTGCCGAGACTCTGGTCGCGATGACACAGATCGCCGAGAAGATATCCATCATCGAGGACATCGCCTACCAGACCAATATGTTGGCCCTCAATGCGGCGATTGAGGCCGCTCGCGCCGGCGAGCACGGCAAGGGCTTTGCGGTGGTGGCAGCCGAGGTGCGCAAGCTGGCGGAGCGCAGCCAGGTAGCCGCGGCGGAGATAAGCACACTCACCGGCGACAGTGTCAAGGTGGCCGAAAAAGCCGGTTCGCTGCTCACCAAGATGGTGCCGGACATCACCAAGACCGCTGAACTGGTGCAGGAGATCAGCGCCGCCTCCGAGGAGCAGTCCAGCGGTGTCGGGCAGATCAACAGCGCCATGCAACAGCTCGATAAGGTCACCCAGCAAAATGCCGCCGGTTCCGAAGAGCTGGCCGCCACCGCCGATGAGATGCAAGCCCAGTCGCTGAACCTACAGCAGGCCGTGGCCTTCTTCCGTCTGCCCGGGCGCAAGCCGAGTGGCGCCAGAGCCGACAGCTCAGCGACCAGCGCGCCAGCCGTACCAGCCATAGCTTTAGCTGTAGCGATGCAGCAGACAGAGACTGTGGATAACATTGATGAATCCAAGTTTAAGCGCTTTTGATGTAGCCGGGAGTTGAACATGGTAGACGAGGCCTCACAGCAACTGCCCCAGGATCAGCCAGCCAGAAAACTGGCTGGCACCAGTGACAGTATCATGCAGTTTCTGACCTTTGAGTTGAACCGCGAAATTTACGGCATCGACATTCTCAGTATCAGGGAAATTATTAACCTGGAGAAAATCACCCGGGTACCGATGATGCCCAATATCATCGCCGGGGTGATTAACCTGCGCGGCAGTGTGGTTCCCGTCGTCGATTTGGCCCTGCGTTTCTCACAACAGCCATCGATAAGAACCAAGCGCAGCAGTATTGTGATACTCAATGTCGACTATGAAGGGCAATGTTTACAGATAGGCGTAACGGTCGATGTGGTACTCGAGGTACTGGATATTTTGTCGGAAGATATCGAAGCGACGCCATCGTTCGGTACCAAAATTCGTCAAGATTTTATCGACAGCATGGGCAAGGTGAATGGCAAGTTACTGGTATTACTGGCGATCGAACAAATTACCTCGGTGGCAGAGCTTTCGGCTTTAGACATGACTTAATCTGCTTATCTAAAGTCTATTAAATAATGCCCAGAGGTTTAGGTTGAGTCTATGTTCCAGTTTGAAATAACAAACGTTGAATTCAATTTATTCAGGTCATTTATCTATGATCATGCCGGCATTCACCTGAGTGATGAAAAGACCAATCTGGTGACCTCCAGGCTCAGCAAGAGACTAAGACACTACTCTCTGGACAGCTTTAAACAATACTTTGATTTGATGAACGACCCCTCTCAGCCCGCCGAGCAGCAGATGGTCATCGATCTGCTGACCACCAACGAGACCTACTTTTTTAGAGAGCCCAAGCACTTTTCCTTTCTGGAAAAGGAAGTGCTGCCGCAGTGGCCCGTCGGCCGCAACCTCAGGGTCTGGAGTGCGGCCTCGTCAACGGGCGAGGAAGCCTACAGTATTGCCATGCTGCTCGATGACATGCTCGGCACCAGGCCCTGGGAAGTGTTTGCCTCCGACATCAGCAGTCGCGTGTTGCAGACGGCGCGACAGGGGCTCTATCAACAACATCGTATTGATGGCATACCCAAAGAGTTTTTGCGCAAATATTGCCTCAAGGGCGTCGGCGAACACGAAGGTTCACTGTTGATCGACAGCAACCTGCGAAAAAGAGTCAGCTTTTCGGCGGTCAATTTAAATCGACCGCTGGGGGAAGTCGGCCGCTTTGACATCATTTTTCTGCGCAATGTTTTAATTTATTTTGACCTAGAAACCAAAATTCAAATCATCAAACAGCTGGTGGATAAGATGCAGCCAGACGGCTATCTGTTTATTGGTCACTCCGAGAGCTTGAAGGGCGTCCACGAGGGCGTGGCAACCGTTATCCCCACCGTCTACCGAAAGAAATAAGCTGGTCAGTTGTAATGAAGTTTATTGCTCCGCTCGCAGAGGGAGAACCACAGGGCGATCTACTGAGTCGACTCCTGAAGCCCGGCGAGTTCTTTTTTTGTGAGTCCAGTGGACAGATACACACACTATTGGGCTCATGTATCGCCATCACGCTCTGGCATCCACGGCTCAGGATCGGAGGCATGTGCCACTTCCTGCTGCCGGGGCGCAGAGCCGAGATGAGGCTCTACAGAGCCGGCGATCAGCTCAATGGGCGCTACGCGGATGCGGCCATGGCACTGTTCGAGAGAGAGGCCAGCAAGCGCGGCACCCAGCTCAGTGAGTACCAGGCAAAAATATTTGGCGGCAGCAACATGCTCAGCAATTCCACCCTCAGAAAAGATGAACAGATAGGCGTGAAGAATACCGAGGCCGCCTTAATGCACCTGAAAAATAGGGACATCACCTTACTGGTTGCCCATGTGGGTGAGAGCGGCCACAGGCGCATCGTATTTGATGTGGCGCAGGGTGATGTGTGGGTCAAGCATTCCCCCCTGCAAAGGATCATCCTCTCGGGAGGCTCGGCTAACCTTGCCTGAACAGACGTATCCGCCATCGACGAGAGACCAGGCACTGCTAATAAGCGGACGATTAACAGGTCAGGTTATAAGGACGCCACTCGGCGGACAGGCCAGCGCTAGGAAGTGAGTATTAATTATCAAGTATTTTTGAAGAGGTAAGCGATGGCTATTCGAGTATTTATTGTCGATGACTCTGCGGTGGTGCGAAAGGTGCTCACCGAGCTGCTCACCGACATTGCGGGCATAGAGGTCATGGGAGCAGCCCAGGACCCCATCTTTGCGCAGGCGAGGATGGACAAGGATTGGCCGGACGTCATCATCTTGGATGTGGAGATGCCGCGCATGGACGGCATCACCTTCCTCAAGAAAATTATGGCCGAGCGACCTACACCGGTCATCATGTGCTCTACCTTGACCGAGGGTGGCTCCAAGACCTCTCTGCAGGCACTGAGTATTGGCGCCATCGATGTCGTCGCCAAGCCCAAGGCCAACCTTAAAACCAAACTGCCAGAAGCCTCTGCGGAACTCGTCTCCGCCATTCGCACCGCCGCCAAAGCCAATATGGCGGGCACCAAACTCAAGCCCATTGCCGCCATCCCCAAGGTCCCCTCCAAGTTAACCGCCGACGCCATGCTCAGTAAAACGGCCAGTCGTCACAGCCTCAAGACCGGCTCGCTGATTGCTATTGGTGCTTCCACGGGCGGCACCCAGGCACTGGAGGCGGTGCTGACAGCGCTACCGAATAACACCCCGCCGATTCTGATCGTCCAGCACATGCCGCCCGCCTTTACCAAAACCTTCGCCGACCGGCTCGACGGCCTCTGCAAGGTGTCCGTTAAGGAAGCCGAGGATAACGACAGCGTCATGCCCGGACGTGTACTGATCGCCCCGGGGGGCAAGCATATGATGTTGCAGACAACCCAGTTTGGCGCCTCAGTACAGGTCAAGGATGGTCCATTGGTGAGTCGCCACAAGCCCTCCGTCGACGTCTTGTTTCGATCGGTGGCAAAGTATGCGGGGGGCAATGCCCTGGCCATTATCATGACCGGCATGGGCGATGATGGTGCGCGCGGCATCAAGGAGTTACATGAAGCCGGCTCTAAGACCATCGCCCAGAATGAAGCCACCTGCGTGGTCTATGGCATGCCTCAGGAGGCGGTCAAGCTAGGCGCCATAGATGACATCCTCGCCCTGGATAAAATTCCGGCCAGCATCGTCGCCCATCGATAACACATCAGTGTGAGTGCTACGGATTTTTACAAGGTTTATGCGCCCGGGGAAGTTTGCGTTAATGGGAGGTAACTATGAACTCACAAGAGCTCAGTCACACAGTTTTGATCGTCGACGACGAAGACATCAACCTTGATCTGATGCAGGGAATTCTCGAAGACGATTATCAGGTTGAGTGTTACAACAATGGCGCAGATTGCCTGCGGCGCTGTCAGCAATCGGCGGTGGACCTGCTATTACTCGATGTCGACATGCCCGACCTGAATGGCCTAGAAGTATGCCGCCGCCTGCTGGATATCCAGCCGCAGTGCCCAGTGATCTTTATCTCCGCCAAGGGCAGTAACGCCGAACGGCTGGAAGGCTACGCGGCTGGCGGCTATGACTATATCGTCAAGCCCTGTGACCCTAAGGAACTGCTGGCAAAGATAGCACTGATACTGCAGCAGAAAGAACAGTACCGACAGCTCGATGATACGCGCGCGCAAATATTTGATGGTTTTATGGAAGCCGCCAGTGGCAGCGGTGAGCAGGGATTACTGCTGCAATTTTCGGTGTCGCTGTTTGATGTGCGCAGCTATCAGCGACTCGCTGAATTGCTATTAGACTGCCTGCAGGAACTCGCCGAGCTTAAGGCGAGCGTCCTCGTCACAGGTCAACAGCAGCCCCTTGCCTGCACCAGTGATGGCCCCTGTGCCCCTATGGAAGAAGAGATCATGCTGCTGCTCAAGGACAAGGGCCGTATATATAAATTTCAACAGCGTTATCAGATCAATGAGGCGCGCGTCAGTGTGCTGATTAAAAATATGCCGGTCGACGAAAAAATTTCTGGTCGCATGCTCGATCACATCCCCCTGTTATTGAGATTGGCCAGCGCCTGTGTCGATAACATCGACACCTCAAATGAGTTGGCCTCGAGCCTGCAGGTGATTGAGACGGTGCAGAGTGCCTGCACAGAACTGGATGATGCAGGGGAAGAACTGAGGCAGAGCATGTTGAGCTTTACCACCCTCACGGAAAACGAGTTCCTGCGTATATCCAATGAGGTGCAATATCTGGCACTGACGGAGCAACAGGAAAATAAGCTGATGACCTCTTTCGCTCGCGCGCTGGATCAGGCCAGTAAGTCATCGGAGCAATCACTGTCTGTCTGCAACCGCCTGTCTGATGTCATCAACGAGTTGCGAACCCTTATCTGATGGCGCTGAGTGACCCAGGCGTTATTATCAATGGTGAAGGCAATGCTCAAGAATCCATGGTGGTGGCTGCTATTCATTGTTATTTTTATCGCGAGTTCAGTCTCAATAAATTATTCACTACGCCGCTGGGTTATCTTGCCCGGTTTTATCCGCTTGGAACTCGAACAGGCCGACAGTGAATGGCATCGTGTGCTCGATGCCATAGAGCGCGAGACAGAACATCTAACGCAGCTGACCACCGACTGGGCCCAGTGGGACGACAGCTACCGTTTTATTGAGGATAAAAATTCTGACTATATAACGTCAAATCTGACGCTGGCATCACTGCAAGAAGCCAGTGGCATCAATATGGTTTTTTTCTACGACCAGCAAGGCCGTTTCGTTTGGGGGGAGGTCTTTGACACGGCCCAAGGTGGCACGCTGGACATCGCCGAATTCCCCCGGGCCAGCCCGCCGAGCCACCGCTTCCTGCTTGAGCACACCTCGCCGAGCAGCGGCTATGCAGGTATTGTCGATTCAGAGGCCGGCGCTCTATTGATTGCCGCCCAACCGATACTCACCAGCCAGGGCGAGGGTCCGATTGCGGGAACCCTGGTGATCGGGCGCTTTCTCAACCAGTCCTCGCTCGACCAGCTGGCACTGCAGACGCAGGTCGATTTTATCGCTCGACCAGTTAGCCTCATCAATAGGGACTCGGACAGAAAAACTTCTGAGTTTTCAGAGTTGCACGCCGGCGGCGCCCGCATGTACATCATCGATGACCGCGCACTTGAGGTCGATGGCGTCTTGACTGGGATAGACGGGCAACCAGCTCTGGCGATCAGGCTGACGATACCGAGATACGTCATGGCCGAGGGCATCAAAATGGCGCAGCTGGCAGTTGTGTCGATACAGGTCTCGCTGTTTTTAATTTGCCTGATTGGCTACCTGATTTTCTATTTCTATACCAAGGCAACCCGCGACGCTAACGTCAAAATCCAACAACTGGTCGGGCTGCGCACCCGACAACTGCGGCAGGCCAAGGAGCAGGCGGAAGAGGCCTCGCTACAGGCCGAGGCCGCCAACGCCGCAAAGACTGTATTTCTGGCCAACATGAGTCATGAAATACGCACGCCGATGAACGCCATGATCAATCTCTCCTACCTGTGTCTGCAGGGGGCTCTGCCGGTCAAACAGCGCAAGTATATTGAAAAACTGCACCATGCCGCACAGTCTCTGCTGCGCATCATCAATGATGTGCTCGACTTCTCCAAGATTGAAGCGGGCAAGATGACCCTCGAACTGGCCGACTTTTCCCTGGATGACCTGCTGGCGCAGTTGGCAGTCTTGGAAAACCTGAGGCGCAAGGATGTACAACTGCTGTTTGATGTGGCACCTGGCACGCCACTGTGGCTGGAGGGGGATATGTTTCGCATTAATCAGCTACTGGTGAACCTGCTGGGCAACGCCTTCAAGTTCACCGACACGGGTGAGGTGCGGCTATCGATCCGGCAACTGAAGCAACACTCAGGGTCAGAGAATGATCCGCTGCGACTGGAGTTTTTGGTGGAGGACTCCGGCATAGGCATTTCCCAAAAGGTCGTCGATAAGATGTTTGAAGCCTTTACCCAAGCGGACAGCTCGACCACTCGCCGCTTCGGGGGATCCGGCCTGGGGTTGGTCATCTGCAGGCAACTGGCTGAGCTCATGGGCGGGCGACTATCACTGACCAGTGAACTGGCGGTGGGCACACGAGTCAGGGTTGTGTTACCGCTGGCGCTGGCCGGCAAAGTCACGCCCAGCGGCCATGATCCGGCCACCGCTGGCAGAGTCCTGCTGCTGGGCGAGCAGCCATCGACCCTGCTGGCCTTTGAACACAGCCTGACAGCCTTTGGCCTAGCGGTTAGCCATACGTCGTTGACAGAGCTTGCGGACACTCACTTGGCTGAGGTCGATGTGCTCTTGATCGATGAATCCTGTAACCGCGATGATCTACTGGAGCTCTGTCGAAAGATCCGTGCTGATGGCTTACCTGGGCCGCTGGCTCTCTATGCCAGCGCCAGTGATGAGCTGCCCGTGCAGCTGGCTGGTTATGACCTGCGACATGTAAAAAAGCCGCTGTACTTTTCCCGCTATTGCGAGGCCGTGCGCCCCGCTGCTGAAGATGCGCTGGATCAACCCGCCGCCAGCGGTGAGCTGGCAGTGCTCGCCGCCAGCCTCCATAAACAGCTAGGACAACAGCGGATATTACTGGCCGATGACAGCGAGTTAAATCAGATGATCGTGGTCGAACTGCTGGCCGATTGTGGCGCCGAGGTGGTGCTCGCCGACAATGGTCAACAGGTATTGGAGCGGCTGCAGCAACAGCCGATTGATGTGATCTTGATGGATATTCAGATGCCGGTTATGGATGGCATGGAGGCCACTCGGCTCATCCGCGCGCAATCACAGTGGCAACAGATACCCATCATTGCTCTGACGGCCAGCGCCAGCTTGAGCGACCGACAAGCAGGGTTAAGCCTAGGCATGAATGAATACCTGACTAAACCCATAGTCCCTGCCGAGCTGTATGCGGCTCTGTCGCGCTGCTGTGTGCGTAAAATTGGCCCAGACGATGCAGCTGAAACAAGCAACATGAACGCGGCTGGCGCGACTCGGCAAGGGAGCACCAGCAGTCCTCTGTCAACGGCGGAACCCACAGCTGGGCAAGATGCAGCGCACTACGATGGGCTGGATATTTGCGCGGGGCTAAAAACCTGTAACGGCAAACAGGCGCTGTTCAATAAGCTGCTGCGGAAATTTTTAGCTACCTACTCGACTATTGATACTGAAATCAGCCAAGCCATAGCCGCAGAGGACCTTGCCAAGGCAAGGAGACTGGCCCATAAGCTGACCGGTGTTTGTGCCAATATTGGCGCCTTAACACTCGCCGATACGGCCGGTCAGATTGACAGATCACTGGCCGGCACAGCGGCTGCCCAAGCGCTAGCCCCTGAGTTCTGCGCCCCACTGCAGCGGGATCTTCAGCAACTGCTGAAGTCCGTCGAGCGCTACAGCCGTGATCATTAGCGGGTTTTTGTACTTTTCATTATTGGCATGGCGCAGAGCCATCACCCTAGACTGAATGAGTAGCGGCTTACAGGCGCCTAGAAGAAGTGAACCTGGCCGCTGTTTATGGTCTCTCTCTCGGCCTCGCCCGCCGCAACAATATCTTCGAAGAAGCGGACCTGGTTACGGCCATTATTTTTACTGTAATAGAGCGCCTGATCGGCATAGTTCATCAGCGTGATATGGAAGGTATCCTGAGTCAACTGGGTGGCACCAATACTGATAGTGACTTGCCCCACCTTGGCAAAGTGATGGTCCGCTATTCTATTTCTCAAGCGGTCCAGCGCCGCTCTACATGATTCGAGATTATGGCTGCGCAGTATCACCACAAACTCTTCCCCGCCAAAGCGAAATGACATGTCGTTGTCGCGAAATTCTTTTTGAATGATTTGCGAGACCATCAGCAACACCTCATCACCATAGAGGTGGCCGAATGTATCATTGACCTTTTTAAAGTGGTCGATATCGATCATCGCCAGCCAGAAGTGCTCGGGCTCTTCCGTGCGTGGGCAGCCAATATTATTTTTCGGCTCGGTAAATATTAAATCGTAAACCTTGGTGATAGTGTCTTCGAAGGTTTTACGATTCGCCATGCCGGTCAGTTGATCTTTTTGTGATTCATTGAGGAGCTTGCAGTAATTATGGTTAATCTGTACCAACCCAGAGATCAAGTGGGTATCAATATCGCTCAAGGATTGCGCAAACAAGATAACCAGATAGGAAGATGAGCGTTTTTCCCGGTGCAGGCAGTGGAGGCTCAGTACGCCTTTATCGACGTTGACTGTGTGCTCGCTCGCCTCACCGGCATCCATGTAATCCATGGCAGTTTTTAATACGTGCGGATAGCTCAAGCCTTCATTGATGATTTCACAATGCCCATTTCTGAACTCAACGATCTTGCGGGGGCTATTATTCCAGTCCACCTTGATTAGGCTAAGTTGGAGCGGATGAACAAAACTGTTCACGGTTTTTAACAGACTAAATTCCAGCAGCTCTACATCGCGAAGAGATGTCAAGTTGACGATCTGATCAAGCAGTCTCGGTGCATAGGCCATGATTCACTCAGCTTCGAATCAATCGGAATAGTACGCAATCAGCAGCGCTCTTATTGGGGCAGTGAAGAGCGTTCGACGAAATGCGTTGTTAGTCTGACTATAGTCGCTGTGACCTGCATTTACAGTTCTGGCCTTGGATAATTCACGATTGTAAATACTGTACTGCTTGAGAGTGGCAGCGCCGACAACCACTGGCAGCGCAAGATCTATATGGATTATATTTTTCCTCTATCAACCGTCATGGTTATCCGCTATAGATATAAGCAGGCTTCGAAGGTTGTGCACGGCGAGCAGCTGGGGGCTGAATGCCCAGCAGGTTCAGGTGTTAACCAGGGCGTTTTATAAAAACTCGATGCTTTACTCCAGCCCTCCCACCTCGCATGGCGAACGGCGAACGGCGCACAAGTGCACCTAGCCACAATCAATACTGCACTGCAAAAGCGCAAGGCCAGCCAGTACTGGCGGAGCGGCCTTGCCCGTCTCGGCAACGAAAAATTTGTCGATCTATTTGAGGTAGACCTTGGGCTGCTGCAGGAGCAAGAAAAACGCTAGGATATAAAACGCCAGCAGATAAACTAGAGCAAGTGTTGCAGTGACCGCTTGAATCCATCTCGATTAGTTTTCGGGGGGATTACCACACTTCCCCTTCTCGCTTACCTATGAATTCCAACAATAATACAACGGGACTCAACAGCCACCCTATCGAGACAGAACCCAAACCTCAGGGCTCAGGCTTTTAGAGCCCCAAAAACCATTCAGTCAAATGCGACTTCAAGTTGCGCTCATATCTCAGCTCACCGTTCATAAATGTCATTGCAATCTTTGCCTGATGAATACTGTCCACCGGACCTGCGAAGAGATTCTTATCAACTACAACAAGATCGGCTAACTTACCCACTTCCAGCGAGCCCAACTCTGACTCTAGGTTGAGTTGATAGGCCGCATCGATGGTGTAACCGCGAATCAATTCATCGAGGCTGAGCGCCTCACCCACCACAGAGCTTAGGCCCGCGTCATCATCAGGGAACTGACGAGTCTGGCCCATTTCCAAGTTAACAACAGGCGACAAACCGGTCAGGTCACCGGTTGCGGGGAAATCACTGCCAAAGGTTACGCGGCCGCCGGCATCAAGTATCGCCCGAAACCGGTAGAGTTTTTCTGAGCGCGCCTTGCCCACCTGCTCCTCTCCGTGGGCTGGGAACCAAAAGGG